>Ga0209986_10000705_pt1 | contig 32927 bp, 54 predicted proteins | sample BlataG_FD_183168 | JGI IMG/M metagenome (GOLD analysis project Ga0209986, IMG submission 183168) | Deep subsurface microbial communities from Black Sea to uncover new lineages of life (NeLLi) - Black_00105 metaG (SPAdes) (version 2) | ecosystem: Environmental > Aquatic > Marine > Oceanic >...
AAATATTTTGGAGTAGAAACCCAAGATGAGATCAGAGAGAAAACAGAAAGAGGCCGGCCGATTTGGACGCCGCAGTTTGAAAAGATAAACGAAATATTAAGATTGAAAAAAACATTTGTTATGAAAGCATTAGGAGAAAATTAAATGAAAACTTGTAAGGATTGTCAATATTTTATTGAAACGAACTATGTGTTTATGTGTCGTTGTTATCCTAAAATAAATCTTACCGTTCCTTATAGTTTGGCTTGCAAAGAATTTAAAGAAAAAGAGAAAAGGAGGCTAAATTAAATGACAATATCAATTGAGTTGTTCCGGCCTAATTCTGACGAGAGAGAAGCAGAAGCAGTAAAAGAGGTTATAGAAAGTAAATGGTGGGGGCTTGGCCCCAAAACTAAAGAATTTGAGGAAAATTTTGCTGCTTATATAGGAGTTAAACACGCAATAGCAGTTAATTCTTGTACCGCAGCTTTGCAATTAGCTGTTAATGCTTTGCCGAAATTACCTGTAATAGTGCCAGCAATTTCTTTTATTGCGACTGCATTTGCGCCTATATATGAGCGACGTTTGGTTTATTTTGCTGATGTTGAAGAAGATTATTTAACCATTGATACTCAATCGGTTGAACGTATAAAAGAAGAAAAGCAAATTAAGCAAGCCATTATTATCCCGGTACAGCTTTATGGTAATTTGGCTATGGGTGATATAAAAGATGATTTTATTATTGAAGATTGCGCTCATGCTTGTGGAACTTATATTGATGCTCACCCTAATAAATATTATGCCGGATCGTTTGGCATAATTAGTTGTTTTTCATTTCATGCTGTTAAAAACCTTGCTTGTGGCGATGGCGGAATGGTTTGCACTAATGATGATGAAATTGCAAAAAAGATAAGAAAACAGCGATGGTTTGGAATTTCTAAAAGTACATTTGAACGAAATGATACGGCAGAAGATAAAACGGTTTATGGTTGGGAATATGAGGTTGATGATATTGGTTATAAGATGCACGCAAATGATATTTCATCTTCAATAGGATTGGTGCAACTAGATAAACTTGAAGCTGGAAACGAACGACGCCGAGAAATAACAGATATTTATAATCGAGAATTGGCAAATGAAGATTGGATAAGAACCCCTAAGAAACAAGAAGGCGTTATATCAGCAAGTCATATTTATGCAATCCGTACTGAACACCGAGATAAATTAAATTTATTTTTAAAAGAAAAGGGGGTCGCAACTGGTGTGCATTATCGGCCAATGTATCAATTTGAATATCATGATAAATATCCTTTCTTAAATCAACCTAATCCTGATTGTCCGGTAGCTGATCGAGAATGGAAGAAATTATTATCTTTGCCGTGTTATCCATCATTAACTGAAATTGAGCAGATGTATATCATTGATCGAATAAAAGAATTTGGGAGGAAATTATAATGATTGAACTAAGAGAATTTAACAAACTGTTTCCAAGATATGTAAAAGGCATGTATGAAACGAGGAACGATTGCCGACAATTCCTTAAGAATGATAAGGAAATAAGGGAACCAGATGTGGTTAATTTTTTCTTAACCAAGATTAAGCCCGGCAATGAAAAAATATATATGATTTTCTATGAGGATGAGATTCTTGGATATGTTAATGCTATTCCACTTGATGAAAATAAATGTGAAGTAGGAATAAAAATTAAAACTACTCATCGGGGTAATGGTTTTGGGAAACAAGCATTGGCTTTGTTGATTGGCAAATTAGAAGGGAAAGAGTTGATTGCTGAAATTAAAACAACAAATGAAGCTAGTAAAAAATTGTTTGCTTCTCAGGGATTTAAACCATTAAAGATTAATGAGGAGGAAGGGATAGAAACATGGCAATTAAGCAAAAAATAATGTTTGCTGGAGCTTCCGGTTATGGCAATTTAGGTGACGATTTTTATAAGTATATCTTTGATAAATATTTAAGTGATGAGTTTGAGCTTATTTTCGACAGCCCATATCCGGATATTCGGTATATGGATCAAGTGGATTATTTAGTTATCGGTGGTGGAGGTTTAATTTATGATAATGATACTGACCATTTTTATTATATGCAGAAGTATTTGGATATGGCTATCGAAAAAGGGATACCATTCTTTTTTATCTCATGCGGTATACAAATTAGGACGCCAACGTTTAGAGAGGATTTGGCGAACCAAGATTATAAAAAATTAGCTGCTTCGCTTGTTAATTGGAAACCTTATCTTGAAAAGGCAGAACTAATAACAATTCGATCGGCGGTTGATGGTAAAGTCTTGGAAGAGTTATCAGACAATATAAACCCGATTGTTTTACCTGATTTAGGATATTTAATTGAGCCATCAAATTATCAGATTGCTGATAATATCGAAACGGTAATCATTCCTAATAAACAATTATACGGATTTGAAGAGTATTTAGCAGAGATTCAACAATATATCAATGAGAAAACTTATTTATTAGCCCTGTCTAGTGAAGATAATTATATCATTATGCAGCTTTGTACCAGATTGCAAATTCATAGCATGTTAAATGATCGTCGAATTGTAACCCCATTTGAGGCTGCACGAATGATTAAGGATTGTAAGCAAATTATAACAAGTCGATATCATGGTTTGGTTTTTGCTAGGGCAATGGGGAAGGGGGAAGATGAAATAACTAAGTTAATGAATAATTACAAAGGGTTGTCGGAAACTAAACCTCTTTGCTCATTAGTAGCAGATGACAATATAAATTATTTAAAAAATAAAATTAAGGAGATTAAAAATGGGAAATAAATGTTTTGGTTGCGAGAATATTAAAGATAATAGTTTTCCTTTTGAATTTATGCGAGATATAGAATCAACGGAATATTATCTTGATACAGAAGGTTGCGGAGATGGTTTAAACGAAGATGCTTCAATGTTAAGAATATTTTATTGTCCTGTTTGTGGAAAAAATTTAAAGGAGCTTAATAATGAGAAATCTTGACGAACTAAAAAAACTTAATATTGGGTGTGGTGCTGATTGTCCGGCTGATTTTCTTAATCTTGATATTAGAGAAGGCACGGGGGTTGATATTATAGCGGATTGTCGCAAGCTACCGTTTTCTGATGGAAGGTTTGACCATATAGAGTCGCACGATTGCCTTGAGCATATTTCACACCGTGAAACTTATGCGACTTTAATTGAATGGTTACGAGTTTTAAAAAAGGGTGGGACGATCCGAATAATCGTTCCGAATTTATTAGTAGCTTTTGATAGTATCCGTAAACGTGATTATGCAACTGGTTTAAATATTCTTTATGGCGCACAAGATTATCCTGAAAATAAACATCTTATGGGTTTTACTCCTGAGAATATTAGAAACATTTTGACTGAATTAAAGGTTAATGTGCAAGTAGTTAAGCCTCAAAGTTTACACATTATTGTAGAAGGAGTTAAAAAATGAGTATTGATATAGGAATAGCGGTAATCAATAGGTTAGAGTTTTTAAAAAAGATTATTAAAAGCCTTGAGGAAACTTTATCAGAGAAACGAAACACGATCATTCTTGATAATGGATCAAAGGTGGATGATATAAAAGGCTATGCTGAGTCAATAGGTGCTAATTTTATCAGGAATGAATCAAACGAGGGGATTTATAAAGGATACAATCAAATTTATAAATCTAGTAAAGCTGATTTTGTTGCGTTTCTTCATAACGATATTTGTATTTTTGAGAAAGATTGGGATAAGCGGGTTTTAGCAACAATCAATGATATTGAGAAAAAATTCAAAAGGAAAGTGGGGATTATTGGGTTTGCAGGTAGCCGGGGAGCTGGGCGAGAGGGCGCACGTGTTGGCTTTATGAGTAATTTAAAAGAATGGGAAGGTTCACATTCGGCCGAAGTGCATGGACGACGAATAACTGATTATAAACCGGCCACGTTTCTTGATGGCTCTGTATTAATTTGTCGGCGTGAATTGTTAGATAAAATTGGTGGATTTGATGAGGGTTATAAATGCCATCATATTTACGATTATGATATTTCCCTATCCTCATTACGGGCAAGATATGTTAATGCTGTAGTTGGTATTGAATTTGCTCATCGAGGCGGCATTACTGCGATAAGTGATTGGGCTATTTTATCTTTTAGTGAATGGTGCGAGAAAGACGAAACATTAAAAAAGTATTTTGCAGACAATATGCAATATAATCCCAAACTTACCCAAGAACAGGCAATTATAGATTTTAATACACAAAGATTTTTTAAGAAGTGGGCGGGATTTATACCTTGTTTTATGAATGATAATTTTCACCTAATAAAAGGGAGGAGTCATTAAAATGAAGAGTCAAAGCAGATTGGTTGCGGCATTGTTAGCGATTTTTTTGGGGGGAGTTGGTATTCATAAATTTTACATGGGTTCGATTATTTGGGGGATAATTTATCTTTTTTTTTGTTGGACTTTTATCCCGGCTATAATTGGATTCATAGAGGGGATTTATTATTTAAGCATTAGCGATATTACGTTTATGGAACATTATTTATAAAAAGAGAGGAGAATTAATAATGAGCGAAAAAATAATAAAGTCCGAAGATATGCTCAAGCAAGTAGTAATGCCAGAAGTAAAAAAAGCTAAAGAGAAACGAGGACGGCCTAAGAAAAAGAAAAAAGTAAAAGATAATATTATTCCTAAAAATCAAGGTATAGCTGGTGATGAGGACTATGCGCTTGGCAAAAAATTATTTACTCCTCAAGCAAACATAGAGGAGCTTGGAGAAAACCCTATCTTAACCAGATTAACCGAAGACAAAAATAAGCCAATAAAAAAGAAAATAAAACTGCTTTGGTATGGTGATAGCCCGACTGCTAATACGGGATTTGGCGTAGTATCTAGGAATATTTTAAAACATCTTCAAGCTACTGGCGAATTTGAAATCACAGTATTAGGCGTACAGTATTTTGAGGAGCCATTAATTGATTTATTTGTTGGTTATGAAATGCCTTATAAATTAATTGCAGCCGGGAATAACCGAGAAAACGACATGTTTGGCCGCAAAAAACTTATTAATTTAATTATAAACGAGCATTTTGATTTAGTTATAACCTTCTCAGACCTTCAAAATCTTATTACACAAAAGCACGGTTGCACAAATTCAATCAGAAATGCGATCGATAAGGCTAAACTTAAATTCCAAAAGGATGTTAAATGGATGATTTATACTCCGATTGATGGTCAATTGTTTCCTTGGGAGCTTGACCCGGTAAGGGAAGCAGATTTTACTTTCTTTTATACCCAATATGGCTATTTCCAATCGCTCAAAATATTAACTGATGAAATATTAAACCAATGCCCGAATAAGAAAATACAAAAATTATTGCTTAGAGAAATGACTGAGCGGATTGGGTTTGCTTATCATGGTATTGATACAAATAATTTTTATCCGATTGATCGTAAAGAGTTGCTTGAATTTCGCAATGAATATTTTGGGATAGACCCGGATACTTTTTTAATCATTAACGTTAATCGTAATCAGCCTCGTAAAATGTTAGCGCATACAATAGAGGCTTACGCTAAGTTTAAAAAGGAGTGTCCAGACTCAATGCTTTATTTGCATTGCCGAGATGTGGATATTGGCGGTGATTTACACAAGATGGTTAAAGCATATGGCAACCCTTTAGGCATTAAGATTGCAGATAATATAAATATTATAAAAGGTTGTCCGGTTGAAACACTTAATAAAATATATAATTGTGCTGACCTTTTTGTAACAACCACAATGGGTGAGGGGTGGGGATTAACGATCACGGAAGCAATGGCAACCAAAACATTAACGACTATTCCGCCTCATTCAAGCCTTAAAGAGATAGGCGCAGAAAACCGCTCTATTTTTGTTAACTGCAATAATACTCTATGTTTGCATGAGGATTTTTACCGGATAAGACCATTGGTTGATACCAATGATTTAGCATCAAAAATGAAAATGATTTATGACAAAGTAGATCAGAAAGCATTTATTGAAATCAGAGAAAAAGCCTATAAATGGGTTACTCAAATAACATGGGAGGCAATATCAAAAGAATGGTTCGCAAGAATAATGCAATTATTAGGTAGGTAAATTCATGGCAAAAAGAAGCAAGCAGAATATTGAGCTGGAACTTGGATGGAAATTATTAAACAATGATAAGCGAGTTTTTATTGACGAGATTTTGGATTTATTAACCCTAGAAGAACGTAAGATTTTTTGTTGTGTATATGGGCTAAAGAATTATAGACATTTCAAACGGCCATCAATGAGAAATGCAGCTAAAGTTTTAGATAAAGACGAAAGATTTATCTCAAAAGTAATTAAGAATTGTATAGCCAAAATTAAACATGAAAAGATTAAAAACTATATAGGTCGGGAGATATGGCCAATATTAAGAGATATCAATATTAATGCTTTTGAACTATTTGAAATATTGGTGGATCATGCGAAGAAAAGATGACCAAAAAATTGAATTATGTATGAATTGTAAGAAACGCCCGAAAACGAATTATTCTGTATTTTGTAAGCGTTGTTATAAAGCTACAGTTAGGCATAATAAAGCTATTATAAAATATAAGCGGGAGGGGAGTTACGATTAACTAATTCCAACAGGTAACCCCATTTACTCCAACGATAACCCCCTAAAATTCCAACGATAACGACCCTTTGCTCCTACGACTAATGCAGTATTACCCCCTAAACCGCCGTATTGTAGAGGCGTATATCTCTTTTTAATCTTAAAAGGATGCAATATTTATGGCAAAAAGCGCAGCTACAATTTTTAGGTATATCAAAAATAAAAAAATATCTCTAAAAGATTTGTCTGTAAGTGACAAGAGGAATATAGCCTTTTTCTTGTTTGAGCAAGGAAAACATCATGCCCCCGAAATTGCTGATTATTTAGGTTATTCGGTATCAAGGATTAATCAATTAAAAGCTGAATATAAAAAGAAATTAACTCATCTTGTTGATGAGCTTGATGTTAAAAAATTAGCTGCCGATACAATCATGGTGGCTAGTAGATCAAAGATTGAATTAAATAAACAAGGGCGTTGGGACAAGGCTTGGCAAGTACAAAAAGAATTAGTTGCTTCATTGCAGGAACTTGGATATATCCATAAAGCTCCGATTGAACACAAAGTTACACTCCAACAAGAAGCTATCGAATTTTACAGGTTGTTAGGAATTAACAAAGAGGTAAATTTTGCCAACAGTAATTGAGAATGAACCCAAGATTGATAATCAAATAAATGTGGCTTATCAATTCCAAAAAGAATTAGTCGCATGGAATGAGCCAAAACAGTTATGGAATAAGTCGAGGCAGATTGGTTTTTCGCTTGGGCTTGCTATGCGGGCTTTTGGTAAGGGGCTAGAGAATGACGCTTTTGAGGCTATGTATTTGTCAGTCGGAGAACGTCAGGCTAGTGAGTGGCTTGATAAAATTAGAGTATTTTTGTTACTTAAACATGTTGAGCCAGTAACAGATAAACACACCGAGATTAGATTATCTAATGGCTCACGTTTTATTGCACTACCACAAAACCCGGCTACTGTTAGAAGTTATTCACCTGATGAAATTTATATGGATGAATTTGCTCATTATAAACAAGACCGGGAAATGTTGATTGCATTAACACCTTCGTTATCAAGAAAAGATAAGCAACGAACGCTTATCATAGGTTCGACTCCATTTGGCAAGCTAGGCGAGTTTTATAGGCTTTGGGATAGCGATAATACATATGCTAAAAAGCAAATTGATATTTATGAAGCGATTAAGCAAGGCGTACCCTTAGATGCTGAGGCTTGTCGAGCGTTAAGCCCTGATGAGCAAGCCTTTCAACAAGAGTATTTGTGTCAATTTGTAGATGATGCAACCTCATTCTTTCCTTATGAGGTTATTAAAGCATGTTGGAATGAATCATTAACTAATATGACGTTTGAGTCTATGGCTGCGCTTAAATCCCCTCTATTTGCTGGGTATGACCCCGGTAAATTACAGGATAGTGGAGTATTCACTATTGTTGAAATGACTCACAATAAGGCAATTTTAAGACACAAAAAGAAATGGGATGGTGTGCCTTATACCAAGCAACTTGAATATATCTATGAAGCCATGCAGAAAGCCAAGATAACTAAACTCAATACAGATCGTACCGGAGTAGGCGAGAAGCTCTACGAGGATTTGTGTAATAAATTCAGCTCACGGGTTAACGGGATAACTTTTACTAATGCAGTTAAAGAGAAGATGATTATTGATCTTAAGGTGCTGTTTCAAGATAACAAGATCGAGATACCCTACGATATGAGCCTTACTAATCAACTACATTCATTGCAGCGTTCTATTTTGCCTTCAAAGAAAGTGAGATATGCACACCCATCGGGTAAACATGATGATGAAGTTTGGGCTTTAGCCTTGGCAACAATGAGCGGAGGCTCACCAAAGGTAATAACAGTTAGAAGACTAGGGGGGGATTTATGAGCTGGATAGATACGCTTAAAAGTAAATTTGCTAAGACGACCAAGGATTTAAAAAGTTTCATTATGCCGATTTCATTGTCGCAATTATATCCACAGAGTAATTTCACTGATTATAATAGCTATTTATCCGCAGCGCAGACTATTTCATGGGTTTATAAGTGTGTGTCAATTGTTGGCGAGAACGTAGCGACGACTGATGGCTATGTTTATGACACAAAAGATAACGAAATCCATGATCCTGTTTTGGATAAATTATTTGATAAGCCTAACGAGTGGATGAGCTGGTATGAGTTTAAAGAGGCATTGCTTTGGTATCTATGGCTTACCGGTAATTGCTACATTTTAAAAGATGAAATTAATATGAAGAAACAGCCGACCAAGATGTATTTATTGCGCCCAGATTATATGCAGGTGATACCATCCAAGACTAAGTTTATAGCAGGTTATCAATATGTGGTGAACGGTGAAAAGATACCGTTTGCTATTGATGATATTATTCATTTAAAATTACCCAATCCTCGTAATGAGTTTTACGGCATGGGCAAGATCGAGGCTTGTAAGGTTGTTTATGATACTGAGATAGCAGCATCTACTTATAACTGGAATTTCTTCAATCATGGAGCTACTCCCGCAGCAATTCTCGAAAATGAAGGCACGTTAGATGACGATAGTTATAGGCGATTATCTAAACAATTTGAAGCTCGGCATGTTGGATTTAAGAAGATGCAACGGCCAATGTTGCTCGAACAAGGCACAAAATATACTCAATTAGGCTTGAGCCAGCAAGATATGGCCTTTTTTGAGCAAAGGAAATTTACTCGTGAAGAGATACTTTCAATATTCGGTGTGCCACCGGCAAAGGCTGGGATATTAGAGTATGCGAGTTTTGCTAATACAAAAGAGCAAGAGAATACTTTCCGCAAAGATACGTTAAAGCCTTTCTTAGTACGCTTACAAAACATGCTTACGATGAAATTAGTGCAGTTGTTTAATGAGAATTGGCATTATGAATTTGAGGAAGTGGTTGAGCGTGATGAAACTATGTACATGGACTTGGCAACAAAGGGTATACAAACAGGCATAATAACCTTAAATGAAGCACGTGAGCAATACCTTGAATTACCTCTAATTCCTAATGAGCCGGCAATGGACTCTACCTATTTACCTATCTCATTAATGCCGATAACAGGAGAGCCAGCTAAAGAGCTTAGTGCTTATATTGGAACTTCACAGCCAGAAGTAGAAGAAGCTCCCGCAGAAGAAAAGAAGTTAACATCGGTTAACCAGCAAAAAGCGGTTAACATACAGCAAGCGTTACTTAAATTGGCTACTTTAACTAAGCAAAAGATCGGGGTTAAGTATAAAGATACATCAAAGAAATACTTTAAAAAGCAGACCGAAAATATATTAGAGAAATTAGACGAGCTGGATAAAGAGAAGAAGCTACAAATTAATGGGATAAAGGCTATCAATTTTGCTGAATTGTTTGATGATCCTGATGATTATGCTGCTTATCAAAAATCAATGGATAGTATATCGGTTAATTTAGCTCTTACTTCACTTTCCAATGTATCAGGGATAATGCAGGCCGAAGAGCCTACTAATCCGCTTGATAACCCTAAATTAAAAGATCAATTAGACAAATTGGGTAAGCGTATTAAAGGCATTAACGATACAACGCTTAATCAGTTAGATGCTTCATTGAACGAGGGATTATCGAATGGCGAGTCAATTACAGAGCTTAAAAACCGGGTTAAATCCGTAATGAAGAACCGGGAAGGGTGGGAGGCGGTAAGGATAGCTCGAACTGAAAGTGCCTACGCTTATGATCGGGGGGCTGTTTTTGGATATGACGAGGCAGGCGTTAAGTTTGTAGATGTTATTGGTTGCACAATGATTGAACCAGAGTGGGCGTGCGGAGCAACAAACGTACCAATAAGCGAAGCCTATAGCCTTGAATTTCATCCAAATCATACGGGAACGTTTGTGCCTTCGTTGGGTGCAATAGGATAAAAAGGGGGTAAATATGGGTTTAAAACCTTATCCAAACGAACATAGCGCAAGGATACGAGAGCCAGAAGACTTTGACGATAGCACTTTTAGAAGTAAAGACGTTGAAACCGGTATCAGAATAATAATCGGGAAACTTAAAGGTGCAACGGGTGAAGATGATCCAATGGTAATACAAGCATATCGATTTGATGACCAGAAATTTACAGTATCAGAAGCTAAGAAATGGTTAAAAGACCACGATATTAAATATATTAAATTTGAACCATCAACGGAAGCCTCGGAAGAGGAACAAATCGAAGAAGCAACGGAAGGAGAAAATAACATGGGAAATGAAAATATAAAGAAGTTTAATTGTGAGTGTATTGAGTGTGGGCATAAATTAGAAAGTGAGCAACATTGTAAAGATATTCTATGTCCTGAATGTGGCGGAGAAATGCGGAGGGCAGAACGTCCGGGAGAGGGTAGAACCGCAGACAAAATGCAGCATAAACAGTTTGCTATCAATGATTTTAAATCGGGCAAAATGGATGATGGCCGGGTATTTATTGAAGGGTATGCTAATACTAAAAACCGTGAGGATAGATACGGTGATGTGCCGACAGTGCTTTCAAAGAAACGGAATTATGTTTATGAACTACAAGAATTTGTTAAAAACCCTGTTTTATTACTAGATCACAATAATAGTACAGGTAATATTGCTGGTTCATTTAATCCTAAATATGGCGGGCATATTTATGAGGATGATATTGGTTTAAAGTTTAAAGCAGTATTTTCAGATAGTGATTATCCCCCCGTTAAACATGCACGCACAGTATATAACGAAGGTCATGGCCGAGCTTTATCTATAGGTGGGCAGTGGTTTTATGAAGATGAAAACAATCCTAAAAATTTAACTTTAGCCAAGATTTTCGAGGTTTCACTGGTGGGCGTTGGTGCTGATAGTGCAGCACTTACCCTTAAATCGCCGTATAGTGAGGGGCTTAACAAGAACGACAGTCATCAAGCGGGTTTACCCGAAGATGCAAAAGTCGGCAGAGTGCTTTCAAAAGCCAACGAAGGCAAAATAAGAAAGGCACAAGAAGCTCTAACCGAAGTCTTAGACGCTTTACAAAAAGAGGAGGAAAAACAATGTCAACAGAAACAAAAGACAAGGACATGGAAATTAACCTTGCGGAAAAAGAATTAAAAGATTTAATTTCCAGCTCTGTAAAAGAATTACTCGCTGAGAAGAAAGAACCGGAAACAAAAGAACCGGAGAAAAAAGAGGATAAAGCAACCTCGGAAGAAAATATCAAAAAGATGATCGAAGATGCTTTATCAAAGGTAACAACTGATAGCAAAATGCAATTCCCAAGTGTTGTTAAAGAACAAGGCGACAAAAAACGTTCTTTTGGTGAAATGTTATTAGGGGTAAAAACCAAAGACCCATATTTAACCAAGAAATATGATTTACAATTTAAAAAAGATGAGAAAGTATTGGTCGAAGGTGTCCCAAATCTTGGTGGATTTATTGTCCCGCCTGAATATTCAACTCAATTAATTGATTTAGTAACAAGTTTCTCAATTATTCGCCCTCTATGTTCAGTCGTGCCAATGTCAAGTAATGTGCTTTATATGCCAGTCGTAGATGGTGGGGGATCAGCATATTGGATCGATGAAAATGCGCAAAAAACCCCAAGCGACTTGAATTTCAAGCAATTAACACTTAACGCATATAAACTTTGTATGTTAATCAAAGTATCTGATGAATTACTTGCAGATAGTAACCCAGCCGTTGACTCAGTTTTAATGTCAATGTTTGCAAAAGTAATCGCAAATCAGGAAGATTTAGCCTTCTTGCAAGGTGCTGGCGTACCCGGTGATCCTATTACAGGGATTATTAACTCAGGTATCGTTAATATTCCATCGGGCGCAGCACTTGATTTTGATGATTGTTTTGATGCAATCGGTAGCGTATTAACCAACAATGGTAAAGATATTGATACCGTATTTGCACCTAGAGATCACACAACTTTGAGGAAACTTAAAGATGCTGCTGGTCAATATCTATGGGCGCCGGCTGCTGGCTCATCTCCTGAAACCATTGACGGAAGACCTGTCTATTATGATGGCAATATTCCTACCAATCTTGGTGCAGGTTTAAATGAGTCTTATGCAATAGTAGGTGATTTTAATTCTGCTTATATTGGTGATCGATCAGATATTACGATTACCGTCGGTTTAGATAATAACGATTTCTCATATGATAGAACTAGCTTTAGAGCGGTAAAACGAGTTGGGTTTGCGGTAGCAGATGCAACCAAATTCGCTCAAATTTCAGGTATTTTACCCTAGTTAATTAAGGGGTTGATCGCCCATAGTTGGCAGGGAGGTCATTTGGTAGTTTGGACAAAAACTAAACTACCAGTTTAAAAAAGGGAGGAAAAATAAAATGACGTCATATATGCAAGATTTGAAAGCATTTACATTTTGTGAATATTCAAAAAAAGGAATATTCGAGTTTCATGAGTCTGTAATCTTTATCCCTTCGGAAAAGGATAGTCAGATTGTTATTACTAACGTTATGGCAACATCGAGTATAGAGGGACAATGGTCAAATCCGGGTTATCTTGAAGTTTGGGGGAGTTATTATCCAAATGAAAGATTTTACGCTAATTGGACTAGAAGAGTAACCGTTGCAATTCCAGCCGGTACGAACACAGCAACAGTTGATAATGTTACCAATCTTAGCCCTTCTTCGATTGTTGCATTGCGTTGTGAAACAGATTGGACACGACAAGAATGGTTACAAGTTATTAATCTTGTTGGTAACACCTTAACTTTTGCAACAAATACAAGATATAACTATGGCGTGGGCGATGCAGTAATTGATATTTCATACCCGGAACATATACCGGTAAATAAACTTGATCCAATTAGGTCATCAACCAATTCACCGGTTGGCATGGTAGATATTCAAGGTGAAAATCTATATACCGCACCTATTAACTTACCATTAAAAGTGCGTATGTATGGAACAAATTCGTTACTTGTTGTTAGTGGGTATTGGAAAGATTCTGTTTAAAAAGGATGATCCTCTAAAAGAAATGGAAGAGTTAGAGCAAAGTGCAGCTCTTCCGTTTCTTGATGAGGACGATGGATTTCCGGGGTATACCAAAAAAGACGGTAAGCGAAATAAACGCTTAAAAATAAAGAAGAAAAAGGGGAAAAATAATGGCTGAATATCATGAAAGATGGCAGCATCCCTCAACGGAAAACGTTTTAAAGCCTAATCAAAGAATGTTAAGTATGCCGGTTGGTGGTAATATCTATGCTTTTACTTTCCCAGCTTATACTCGAAGAATACGAGTGCGTATGTTAGAAGGCGTAGGCTCACCGGGTTTTGATGTTAGTTATGAGCCAACAATGCCAAATTATGAGTCAATACCTTCGGCACAAGTTTTTCAGGAAGACGCAATTTATTGTCGGCATAATCGTACTATGTATTTTAGACCAACGGCTCCGGGGACTGCGCAAATTACTTTTTGGAATGAGTAAAAAATGGCAGAAGTCATTTTAAAGAAGAAGAAAAAAGAAATAAAACTTTCTCCTAGTGAGCATGAATTTATCTTATGGAATTTAAACAAAATTAATAGTCATAAACGTACCGCAGCTATTTTTTCTAAGCATTTTAGTGATTATCTTAATGAAGTTTTACGGAAGCATAACGAAATACCCGGAGATCATTGGGATTTTGACCCACAAAAGGGTGTAATTTTCGAAAAAGGAGTGCCGATCATTGGCAGTAACAGTAACGGCAATAAGCCCAAATAGTGAGAATAATTGCGGATTGGTTGAAGTTGTTATCACTGGTACAAACTATCAAACTGATCCGGCATTTAACGTTTATTTAATCAATGGTGCTGTAACCATTCAATGCGCTAACTTTACCATTGTTAGTGATACTTCAATTACTTGTGATTTTGACTTACATGGACAAATTGCGCAGGCTTATGATGTTGTAGTCGAAAGTTTATTAGGTGATGGAACTTTAGCCACCGGATTTACGATTACAACTAACAATAATTATTGCACTTATGTTGATGTTAAACGGTTTTGTCAGATTGATCGATCAAATCATAATAATGATGAGAAGATAAAGCAGCTTATCCCCCGTGCTTCTGAAATGATTGATATTAATACTAAAAGAGTTTGGAACCAGAGGGCTTTTTTAGAGATACACGATAGTGAAACGCAGACGATTGAGGAAACCCTTTTATTCCCTGAATATTATCCTATTGATAGTGTTATATCTTTATTAATAGATGGTGCTGCGCAAGTTGAAGGCACTAACTTTTGGGTATATCCCACTTATATTAAAGCCGCACAAGATTTTTCATCAGAACCGCAGGGAATAACTTTGAGTTATATTGCTGGAAATGTAATAGTACCTGATTTTATTAGGCAATTAGCAACTGAGATAACAGCTATTCTATCTAATTTAAAAACCGTTACTTATACGACTGAGGATGGCATTGATAAAGCAGTTATATTAACTACTTTCCCGGAATATATACAAGATACCTATAATAAATTTAGGAAGGTAGAGCTATGGTAGGGATTAATTTAATAGCTGAATTTGATCCTAATTTATCTACATTGATAAATCAATTGGAAAAATCGGATAGGAAAACCTTTGAAAATGTTGATAACGCTTTAAGAATTGCAGCACTTAATCTTAATAAAGACCTTAAAAATGCTAATCCAGCTAACACAGGTCATTCACGAAGAGGTTGGGGCGCTCCGAGGAGAATTGATAAAGCATCTTGGCTTGTTTCAAATAAAGTTAATTATGTTCCATATATTAAATATGGGATAACAAAACCTAGTCGTTATGTTGGCTCACCAAAGGGTGTAACGATAAGAGGCGGTAAACCATTTAAAGAAGTTATTGAACAGTCGTTTGATGCAATTCTTTCTGGACTAGAAAAAAATATCGGCAAAATTGTAGAGGAGTATTTTGCATGACAGTAAAAGGCGATATTCATTATGAGGTAATGCGAAGGTTAGAAGAAAACCCGGTTTTATCTGCCTATGTTAAAAATGTTTTTAATAGCAATTTTAATATGGACAGAATTGTATCGGGTGAAATGCCTTGTATTACTGTTCACCCAATAGGTGCTGATGAAGAATATGCAGACTTTCCAAAACGTAAGCAGGATTTTTATATATTGGAAATTAGAGGAATTATTGATATTAGAGATCGGAAACCATATAACAATAACGTTATGTTTGATGATCCCGCTAATAATTATATTGGTTTGTATACTTTTGAGGCCGATATAAAAAATGCTATTGAGAATTTGCCAGATGCTTCAGCGGATGATTTAAGTTTTAATAATACTGGTCATTATCCAACATTAAAAACAATTGCATATGAAAATATTGGGCAAAACGTATCTGCGCATGTTGTTATTGAATTGAAAGTACATAGCAGATACTTCTTTGTAGGTCAAAGATAAAAAGGGAGGTAAAAAAATGAAGATCAGATACATTGGCGAGAAAAATTGCACTATCAAATTAATTGATGGTGGGGAGATCGGGAATATAACGCCCGGTAAAGTAATTAATCTCCGGCCAAAAGATCATGCAAGTTTAATTGATTTAGCAAGCAGGACAAAAAAACCTGAATGGCAACCAGTAGAATAAAGGGGGAATAAAAAATGGTAAATTTAGGATATGACAGTTATTGGGGATTAGCAGTTGAAACAGTATGGGGCGCATACGATCATCCAACAATCTTTATCCCGTTTAAAACAGAAACTTTAAAGGGGGATATGGCTTGGATTGAAAGAAAATCAGAAATGAGATCGAGTCGGTTTGGCCATACGCCAGTGCAAGGAAGGCGAGCATATACCGGAGGCGTAACTTTTAATGGTTATCCTCATGTCATGGGTATTATTCTTGCTTCTTTCTTTGGTGATGCCGTATCTGATGTTATAACCTTCCCCGGCGTTGTAAGACACGAATATATTGCCGGGACTACTTGCGATCGCCAACTTTCACTGACATTAAGGAAAGGTTTAACCGATCCTCGTGATGGTTGTGGTTATAAAGTTAATGAATTAAATATGACACAGGATAATGAAAACCTGTTAGATGTTGAGATTAATGGAAGCGGTAAGCAAGAGGATGCCGGAGTAGCCGAGGTTGCAGTATTTACCGAAACATTCCCATTTGTCTTTTGGCAAGCAGCTTTGACGGCTAATGCAGGTGCGGTAACTTATTATTGTGATGATGTTGCTTTGAAATATAACCAAACGATTAAGCAAGATAATTGGAAAATCGGTGGCGGTCAAACTGTAATGAATCAGCCATTTAAAGATCGTCCATTATTCGGTGGAACATTTACAATTGACTTTGAAAATTGGGACGAATACGACAGATTTTATGATTTTGAAGATATGGCATTACGAGTTGTTTATACCTCTACTGAGGAGATTGTACCCGGTCAAGTTTATGAAATGATTATTGATATGCCTAAAGTAAGGTTTAAAAACAACATGCCAGAGGTCGGCTCTTCTGAATTAATGACGCAAACCATTGAATTTGAATGTTTTGCTGATAACGTATATGGCTACGATACGCCAATACACGTTTATTTATATGATGGTGAAGCTACTCACTAGGGGGTGAAATAAATGCTTCCTAGATGGGCAAAGGCGCTACAATGGTTGCTTAATTTGCTGACCATTGCTGGTGTCGCATATTTAGTCATAAAGTTTAATCTTTATACACCGCTAATGTTTGTGTCGTTAGGTTTATTGTTTCTTCATGTTCGTAATCTTCATTCAACTTTAGAGCGAATCCTTTTATTATTGTTAAAGCTGGAAGGCGATATAAATAATGGTAGATAAAGAAGTCAAATTAAGAATAAAGGCCGTTAAAGAGGGTAAGGGATTAGAGAATATTCAATCCGGCCTTAAAAAAGTAGAAGCACAAAGCAAAAAAACTGCGGCTACTGCTAAATCAGGCTTTAAATCAATGGGCGCTACTTGGATGGAGTTTGCCAAGGGGCTTTTAGCCGTTGAGGTATTTAAACAAGTTGGTAGAGCGATTGTTGGCTTTGCACAAGATTCAATAAAAGCATTTGAAAAGCAGGAACTAGCCGAAGCCAAATTAGCCGCAGGTATAAAAAATGTAGCCAATATGCTTGGTAAGCGAACAGATTTAATTAACGAAGATGTTATAGCATTAAAAGAACAAGCTGCGGCATTACAAAAAGTAACTGGATTTGCTGATGAGGAAATAACAAATGCTCAAGCTATGTTATCTACATTTGCCCTTCAAAAAGATGGGCTTGAGGCATTAACTCCACGTTTATTAGATATGGCTGCTGCGACTGCTAAATTATCAGGTCAAGAAGTTGATTTACAAAATATAGCGGTTGCTTTAGGTAAATCAATGACAATGGGGGCAGGGGCTTTAAGTAGATATGGTATCGTAATGAATGATGTTCAGCGAGAAGCATTTAATCTTGCTGAGGGCGAAGAAAAAGTAAATATTTTAACAGAGATATTAGATCAGAACTTTGCCGGATTTGCAGAGGCTTCGGGTAAAACAGCCGCCGGACAAATGCGAATAATAACGGCTGAAATTGGTGATTTACAGGAAGAAATCGGAGAAAAGTTATTACCTGTTTGGCTAAGTTTACAACGTGCATTTTTAAATCTAGTTAGAGTTGTTACTCCGCTTATTTTAAATCTTGCCTCTGTAATTGAGAAGGTATCCGGTGCTGTTGGCAATTTGGCCGGTAGATTTTCAGCAACAGCAAGTGTTATTAAATCAGAATTTACACCTGAAACAAACTCTGCTAGAGCCTCAATCATTAATTTTACTACTGCGGTAAATAAGGGTGCAAATGTAGCATTAAAAAGTTTTTGGAATTGGTTAAAAAATATTGCAAACGTTATTGCGAATGTTGTTGCTCCTGTAATAAACGAATGGAAAAAATCATTAGCTCCAATATTACAATTATTAGGCAAAGCTATCCCAGAGGAATGGAAACAGGGTTTTAATAGGATAAAAACAACATTTTCTAAAGCTAAAGCTGCATTTGTTGATTATGGCAAGGGAGTTAAGGAAACAAATACTAATGTTGTTAATTCGATGATAGCCGGGACAAACCTTGCTGCTGAAAACGCTAAAGCTAAAGCTATTGAAAAAGCTGCGATTGAAACAGCAAAGGCAAAAGAAACTGCGGATGAAAAGAAAAAGGTTCTTGAAGATTTTACTAAAGAATTTAATAAAGCCACAAAATCTAAGTCTGAATTAATGCAAATTGCATATGAGGAAGAGCTTGCATTATATGAAAAAAATGTTGAAGACGTGCTTATGCTTGCTGAATGGAAAGCCGTTAGAGAAAAAGAAATAGCCGCTCAGGTTGCTGAAGAAAAGAAATTAATTGATGGGGATTTACTTAAAACACAAGAAGATATTGCAACTGCGGGTGTTATCAGTGGATTAGAAGGCATAAAAAGTGAAATCTCAGCAAAAATTAAAGCATGGGGCGCAGAGCAAACAGCAAAAGCATTTGTTGAAGCACCTTTAACGGCTGGTGCAAGTTTAGCCAGTATTCCTCTTATTGCCGCAGCTACCGCAGCAGGATTAGCAGCCGTTAATGCAATTCAATTAGCCGAGGGTGGGATTGTAACAAAACCAACTAAGGCCATCATTGGTGAAGCTGGCGCCGAAGCTGTTATCCCACTTGAAAAAATGGGAAATATGGGTGGCACTGTAAATATAAACGTTGGCGCATTTATGGGGAAACCAGCCGATGCTTTTGCATTTGCCAAGATGGTTAAGACCAATATTAACAAAATTGATAGAAGGAATATAACTGTATGAAAATCTTTGGTAAAAATTATGTAGAAGATACATCACTTGTTAATGTTTCTAGTGGTGATGCAACCAAGGCAAATCTTTATGATAGAAACACTTCCTCACAATGGGCGAGTGTTGGCAGTAATGATTTGATTGGTGAAGCTGTATCAATTTGGTATCCCGCATTTAAAACTTTTGACCATATTTGTTTGAGAAACATAAACTTAGATAGTTATCGAATAATGTATTTTGATACTGGAATGGGTATGTGGGTAGATTTCTCACCAGTTATTTCGGTAACTGGAAATACTGACGAAAGCGTAATACATAGTTTTACCCAAATTACTACTACCAACGTTATATTAACTTCACAAACTACTTTCCCGGCTGATGATGAGAAACGTATTGGTGAGTTTATGTGTTATCAGGAATTAATTGACCTTGAAGACGAATGGTTGCCAGATACGCACGAACCGGTATATTACACAAAGAAACACGAACATGAAAAAGCAAATGGTGGCAATCTAATCATAATAGAAAATATGAATCCTAAATATCAAAATAATTGGGAATTTGAAACATTACCTGAAGATTTAGTCGATGATTTATATGATTTAAAACTTACGCATCAATCAGTTTGGGTACTTCCTGATGAAAACCAATTACTCGATCAATATTATGTTAATTGGGTAAATGATTTTAATTTTAAAAAGATTATTGCATGGACACCTGCGGGAACGAGATGTTATTCCGGGAACATAGAAGTTAAGGAAGTATAATAACATGGCACTTACTGATGAGATAAATAAAGATTATCAATATTGTTTTAAAACAGTTTCAATGAAACGCCGGTTATTAGTACCTATTGCTGGTGAATATTTTGAAACGGATTGGTTGGATGTTTCCGATTATGTACTTGATATTTCAGCAATAACTTGGAATATTGACGATGCGGAATTAAACGAATTTACGCAAGGTGATTTTACTTTAACCTTAGTTAGTCGATTACAAGAGTTTTCTCCTGAAACAAATCCCGGAAGTTTTTTTAGTGGTTATTTAACAAGGCATAAAACGAAGATAAAAATATCTGCTGGGTATACTGATATTGAAACGGGAACATCTTATTCTTACGATGTTGGTGTTGGTTTTATAAATGCTGACGAAATTAATATTGAATCTGATAGCACAATAACCATCCCTTGTATTAATCCTACTATGATTTTTGATGAGCAAACAGCAGAAGACATTAATGATGGAACCTTGGCGGGTGGAACAGTAACAACAGAAACGGATTTTAGATTAAGAGATGCGGCCGCAAGTTTTGATGAGCATTACATTGATTTAGAGGTAACAAATGTAACAACCGGAGAAAGCACAAAGATAACTAATTATGTAGATGGAACTCAATTAATGTTACAGGATGATATTTTTAGTCTTGGTGATGTTTATAGTTTTGAAGGACAAATACGTTGGTGGCGAAGTCAAACAATTACGCAATTAGTACAGAAATTATACGATTTACAAAAAGATACTAATTATGTTTTTCATCCATTTTTAGATGGGTCAAGTATTAGCCCCGGAAATGACATAACAGTTGATTTAGCAGACTTTACGGGAATGACTTGCCGAGAAGCATTAGGCAAGCTAGCCGAGATAAGTAATTCATGTTGGTATATTAATGGTGATTGGGAATTAGTATTTAGGGATAGGGAGCCAGCCGGGGCGAGTGTTTATTCCTTTACCAATCAAGGTATGTATGTAAATATTCTTGGGGCATCTGCTTATAATGATGGATTAAAAAAGGTTAAGAATCGAGCTACATGGAAAGATACGCTCCCATTATTAATCGTTGAAGAAACTGGCTGGCAAATAGGGGATGATTCTTCTTCTTGGAAATATGGTGTTCGTGAATATGAATTTGATAATCCTTTTATAACAGATAGCACTTTGCAAACAACTATTTGCACTGCATTTTTGCAAGAATTTTCAATATCAAGAGAAGAAATAATATTACATACAAAATTTATTCCGCACTTAGAATTACTTGATCCTGTAACGGTAACTTATGTGGGGGTAGCAGCTAAGAATCCGGGTTATTTTTGGAATAAATTTTATTGGAATAAAGGATATTGGACAGGTCGAATAGGGGGGATTCAAATACAAGAAAGAGCAATGAAAATAATTAAACTTGTATATAACGTCATGGATTTTACGTGTGATTTTAAAATGAGAGGGGTGTAAACATATGGTTTGGACAAATATACAAAATGATCCTTGTGATGGGACTTGGCCAGCAGATGCAACTCAAGTTATGGGAAATTTTCAATATAGATTGCAACATGTTCTACCTCTTGATGCAACCGGGGCTGAAACAGATAGTACCTATAATTTAGGTAGCAATCTTTTTCGTTGGGATACGCTATATTGCAATTCCATCGATTTGGGTGGATCAGTAACACAATATTATGCTATTGCGGGTAATGAATTTAGAGGCGCAAAAGAGGGTGATAATTCTTATCACGACAATGCGTATGGTTATTCTTATATACAAGCAGGTGAACATGAATTAGTTGCGCCACTTCATTTGCCACATGGGGCAGTTATGACTCAAGGTTATTTCAAAGCCTATATAGCGGCTGTTCCGGGGCCTGTATCTTTCTATATGTATTCTAAGCCTATTGCTTCTGCTTACAATGTATTGGGAACACTTTTGGATTGGGGGACAACTGATCCATTGCTTACTGGAGAATTAACCGTAACATTAAATCCTGTCCCGGCAACAATTGATAATGCTAATAATTATTATTATTGCAGAGTTAATACTCAATACCCCGCCAATAGAATTGAAGGCGGAATAATTACTTATACAACGACAATTTTTTAATTAAAGGAGATTTTATGAGTGAAGGTAATGGATTTATAGAGGGGCTAAAGAGTGGTAATGGTTGTGGATATGGAGCGGTAAGCAGAGAAAAAATAAATGATCTTGAGAATAATGTTTTTAATGGATTTAAAGATATGAAAGGAGCCTTAAAAGAACTCAATAATAAACTTTTTATAATGGTTATTATTGGTATTACGCTTTCTTTCTTGTCAGGTATAAATGTATGGGAAAGCATAATAAAGCTAGTAGTTAAATGAGTAAAAACGTATTAGAAAATTTACATAAAGATTTTTGTATTGTTGATCGTAAAGCATTAAAGGCTTTACACGATGAGCTAGTAAAAATCCGTAAATGGCAAGAGCGAGCATTAAAAATAATTAGGCATTTAAAAAAACTAATAAAGGGGTTAAGATGCAAAATTACAGCCAAAAAAACGAAAAATGGAAAAACAAAAAAATAGGGAAAACTAATCTAACACTCGGTGAGATTGGTTGTTTTGTTACAGCTTTGGCTATTATGGATGGTCGAACTCCTGATGTTATACTTGATCTTTTAAATGAAGGTAATGCGTTTAATGACAATGGTTTATTATTTCCTGATGTTGCAGCTAAGATTTTAAGGTTTAGTTATTGTGGAGAAACGCATAATCAACAAAAAGTAGGGATGCCTTGTATTGCAGAAACAAATTATTATGTAGATAAAGGAGTCCCGCAACATTTCTTTGTATGGCTTGGTGATGGATTAATAATTGATCCTATTGATGGGCAAACCAAAGGGAATTGTTACCCAATAGTTACCTTTAGATTGTTTGCGAAAAAAGAGGAAGTTAAAAAAGCAGAGCCTAAGAAGATAGAGCCACTTATTAATCCCCCGGATTTTGGAAAATGTCTTGAAGATAAAGAACCTAGAAATAAACCAATAACCGCAAAAACATTAGAGCAAAGTTTTACCTTTTGGGAGCATATAAAAGTTTGGCTTGAGAGATTCCGAGATAGTTTATTCCATAAATATTTTGAAAAAAGGGGGTGGAATTAATGGATTTCATTAAAAAGTTTTTAAGTAGAAAATTAATTGTTGTAGTGGCTGGCGCAGTTTATTTTATTGGTAACGGGGATGTTAATCAAGCAGTAGCATTGATATTAGGATATATTGCAGTTGAAGGTGGTATCGATTTAGCCAAGACAATTAAAACAAAGGCATAAACAATGCCGTCCTATTCAATTATTTGGTCACCAAACATATAACTTATTTTAGTATAGGGCTAAAATAAAGGGTAGGGCGGCTTATTTTATATAGCCTATCAATTCATCTACAGAAAGTTTGAAGTGATAGGCTAATTTGACGATTGTTTGGATATAAGGCTTTGATCTCCGGCCTTCTTCGAGAGATTGATAGGTATATATGGACATATTAAGCTCCCAAGCCATCTCTTGTTGGGTATAACCCTTATCCCGCCTCAATAACTTTAATTTAAGCCCTAGATATAAAGGATTATATTGCATTTATCCACACCTCACTTGTACGGTCGTATAATGCTACGTGTACACCTTTACTATGTTTTAAGACTTGAGAAGGGCATATTTTCCGTACGCTAAGTTGATAACTCGTACAATTGTACAGATAACCCATGTTTAATTACCTCCAATCGAATTTTTACTAATCTACCACCAAAAGTGCTAATGTCCTAATCGTCACCGTTACGAATTTTACCCCTTTACTTATTAACACCTAACGTCGCATAATATACAGCTTGGGCAATAATTCTGTACGGATTAACTTGACATAATTATTTTTCTTTCTTTTCCAGCTTAGATATTTGCATAAAGTTTTTTTTAGTGGCTGAATATAGGTAGATTAATGTTGCTAATGGAATTGATCCCCCAACTATTAAAACTATTAGATTAAAGGGTTTTTCCCAATGAGAAATAAATAATTCTTTATATTCTGTCATTTGAATTAAGGGTAAAAAGAGTAATAATATTATTGCAAATGTTATTAAAAATAATATAAATATCCATTGAATGTTTCTGTAAAGAGTAAATAGGCGGTCGGTAATCATACTAAATATTTTGAAAGTATCGTTAAATGTATCTTGGCAATTTTTGTCTACTGTTTTTAGTTTCTCTTCAAGTTTTGTCATTTTTTTCTTTTCCTTTTAGGTATTTTTATTCTTTCAACAACATGAGTATCTTTGTATTTTCGAGCTTTTTCTACGGTTGTAAATCGACCGGTTACGGCGCTTCTTCCTTTTAATATTGCCTTCCTTTTCTTTGCCATTATTCCTTCCCCCTTTATTTAATACTCAACATGATGCGTTAAATTCATGCTTGGTAAAGATTTTGTTTCGATATCTATATCAATCACGCCATTAAATTTCTTTTTGCATCTATCATAATAAGCAGGGCAGAGCTTACAAGTAGCAGTTTTGCATACCCTTCGGTTACTATCATAGAGCATACATTCTAATGCCCAATGAAGATAATGGATTGTAATAGCATGATCGTTGACATAAACAAAAGCACCTTTCCATTGCCAAATACGAGCAAGCATTACACCAAGATCGGGGCATTTATCTTTGTTGTAAATAAAAACTATCTTTTTTTCTTCTTCTTTATATTCTGAGGCTGTATCTTTCCCGAACTCAATTACAGCATCATAGTTTTTAGATTTACTTGGATAAATTTCGACCTTAGCTTGCCAAGTCATTTATAAAGCCTTTTCTAGGTCTTTGTCTTCCTTTTTATCAACTTCTTTTGCAATTGGCCTATATCTATATATTAAAGTCCAAAGAGTTGCATCATTGTAGCTTTCAGGATCGGTGGATATAGAAATTCTGCCTGTGACATTATCATCCTTGAAATCAGTATAATGCCAAGCGGTTCCTTGCCCTAAAGCATAAGAAAATAATGAGTTAGATAAATAATCCGGGAAATGTTCGCTTCTTGTACATTCATACTTTTTGCTCAAAGCAGTAACAATTTGATTATATTCTGCTTTCGCCATTTTCCCATATGGATCATTGGGGTTATCTTTACTTGTAACTACGATTCCCCATAAACGGTTTTCATTAAAAAACACAAAAGATGAAGATACTTCGGAAAGAGGAAAAGAATATTTTTCTACTTTATACATAATACTTTTTGTTTCTTTTAATTCAGCTCTATGTGTTAATTTACATATTTTAGATACTTCTGCATGAGAGGCTCCAAATGTAAAACCTAATGCCTTTACAGGCTCAGTTTCAGCAAGTGCAGGGCTAGCGATAAACAACAACATCAATCCGATTAATAGTTTTTTCATGTTTTTATCCTTCCATTATTATATATGGTTGCGAAACTCGTCCAACCGGGGCAGGGGAATTGAACGAATTACTCAACCATGTTTAATTGAGCTACTACTTGTCCGATAATTGTTACACCGGAACCACAAGGAATATCCTTGAACTTACGATTATCGGATTTTAGTATGTAACCTTTTTTGGTTTTAACCAGTCTTTTGAGTACGGCATCTTCATCATGGTTTATTCTAGCCACAATTACCTTGCCGACTAAATCTTTATAGTCTTCATGGACACGGACGTAAATTAATTCGCCGTTTTTTAATGTGGGTTCCATAGATGACCCATCTACGACGAGTGCAAAGGCTTTGCCTTTTTTGAGTTTGTACATTTTTGCCACCTCGTCTGGTATTGGTATCCAGTCGAGTATCTCGTCATAGATTCCTTTTTCTACCCCAGCGGAGCATGATCCCAATAGGGGAATATGTAGTGATTTGCTGGTAAGTGTGGCGGGGCGGATATTAGCAGGGAGCGTATCTAATAAAAGATTTAATTTTTTTTGTACTTTAATTCCAATTAAATCTTTTAAAGAAAGTTTAGAGATATGAGCAAATTTTGTTAAAAGTTTTTCCCCAGCTTGTCTTTTTCCCTGTTCAATCATTGCGACAGTATTATCTCTGACTTTTAATTTAGCTGCTAACTCAGTCTGAGTAAGCCCATTTTCTTTTCTATATTTTTTAAATATTTCAGCAATATTGTTTTTCATAAAGCCCTCAAAAAAACCTTAAAAATACTTGACGCCTATACCAATTATATGTATACTTATTTTCGGTAATCAATATTTTGTTATAGTATCCAAAGTTTTTTTTATAGGCTGAGTTAGAGCCTAGAACCTTGAAAAATTGAATTGAAAACTGGCAGGAAGGGGATTTATTCACTTTTTACTTAAATAAAGAAGTGAAAAACTTTACCCTTAGTGGGAAAGATTTTCTTACCATTACGTATTATGTAACGGCAAAATATTTCAATTCCCTTTTTAGGGCTTGAATCCTTTTTAGCTCTTTTATTAGAACTAGAAGAATTCTGCTTACTGTCGGCCATCTTAAACACCTCCTTTCGTATGGATTTAACCGCCAACTCTTCCCCCCGAACTATATTTTTATAGATCGGAGGGGGTTGACAATAGATAAATCCTGAAAGAAGGGTCAAATGGCCGGCGTTTACCCACAACCCACCAGATTTTTATTCATTTTTCAAAGATCAAATTCGGAGAGTCCGGTATGAAAATCAATAATTCAACTAAACTTAATCACCTCGGGGAAGATTCCTATACCGGACTCCACCCGAGGTTTTATTTTACTAGAGGGGGTGTGGTTATACAAGGTGCTATTTCAATATTTTTTTGCCCTCAGTATCACCATAGATCACCACACCATAACCATATATCACCAGAAGGGAGGTTTTTCGCATGACAGAGGAAAATATTCAGCTAAATCTAGTATTTGAGAAACCCGCCCATGAAACCATTAAAGAGGCAATTATAGCAGCGGTATCTAATAGTGGAATGTCGCAAAGAGCGGTAGCTGCCGAATTAGACTACAGCCCTCAAGAGTTTCATCGTATTTTAAGCTCAGAAGAGTATCGATACTTCCCGGTAGAGAAACTACCCAAATTATTGGAGATTACCGGAGATTATACCCCGCTATATTGGCTAGTTAATAAATTCCTAATGCCCTTACAGGACGCACGAGAGCAACAATTCCAAGAGTTTCTAAAGGCTATGCCAAAGATCGAGAAGTTATTAAAGACCATTAAAAAAGGAAAGGGGGTGGGCTAATGAAGAAGATAGCATTTTTTTGTAAGGCTAGAGATTTGAAGACGAGGCTCGCTGAAATTATTAAAGGATCGGAGGCAAAACAATGGGCGTAATGAAAAAGATTTATACAGATTTGAACGAGTGGAGATATGACACAGCAATTGGGATGGCTACGGAGCAGGCAGAAATGGATACAGAGGAAGAGAACGTACAAAAGAATATTAAGTTTTTGTTGACTAAATAAACATTGAGAAGCTGGCCTATTAAGACCAGAGCCAGCCTCTCAGGGGAGATTATAACATGAGAAATAAAAATTATGACCATATTCATTTTTGCGGAAAGTGTGGAGCAGAAGTAGAAAATCTTTATGACAGTGCGTATGTGGCTGTAGTTTTCATGCCGGCCATGTTTAAAGATGTTGATAAAAAAAGCTATACGATTTGTGAGAAATGTTGGAAAGAAAGTATAGGTAAATTGAAATATGCAATGGAAGATGAGCCACAAACTGCAATCGTAAATGAAAATCAACTCAAGCTATTTAAAAAACGAGAGGGGGTGAAATGCAATGTCTAAAGTCTTATCCAAAGAAGAAATGCTCGAATTAGGAGATAAATCATCACAATATTTGAAACTTATCGATAATGAGCCTCAAGAGCTTACCTATATGGGATGCCTAGGGCAATTTGACGGTATGTATAACGGCAATCCTCAATTGAATAAAGATGGTTCTCCTAGAAAAGTATTTAGGTATAAGTTTTTAAGCTCTTACGGTACTGAGAAAATTTACGATAACGGGAAATTAAATCTATTCGATGAGTTTTCAAAGCTAGAACCTAATACAAAGATTAAGTTAACTAAATGGAAAGATGCAGGAAAGAATAAGTTTAAGGTGGAAATAATATAAATACATAGGGGCTGGTAGCAAGATTTTTTAATCACTTTCTTTAATCCCTACCAGCCCCGAGAAAAAGGTTGCCGGTGGAATACAGACTAGATTATTTAAAATTATGGGGAAAGTTTTATAACCAAAACCCTAACATGTTATGGGTAACAAAATGGAAAACTAGACTTTGTGCATTTATAAAACAGTATTTCGATTTTGTACTTAATACCGATGAGGGAGGGCTTAATGGTTGGGTAGGAGTATTTAATAAACTCCCCGATTTTGAAACTCTTCGCAGATCAGATCAAGAATACCGCAAGAAAAATAGTCAATTATTCCCCGAAAGCTCAAAACGAACATGGCGTAATCAAGCGACTTTATGGAAAAAGCCAGATGACAGAAAGGCGAGGTTTGAAGGATGAAATATAAGAAAAAAAATATTCCATATAAATTGAGATTAGCTGTTGCTCAAAGAGATAAAGGTATTTGCCAGCATTGTGGAATACAGGGTAATTTTGAAAGTGGATTTGTTTATCATCCAACAAACACTTATATGATTAATTGGTCAAAAGATAATAAAGAATCTTTTGAAGTCGATCATATAATGCCGGAATATCTTGGCGGGAAAACTACTTTAAATAACCTTCAATTATTATGCAAATCATGTAATGCAGCAAAGGGGGCAAAATATGCGGGGTAGGAGAATGTTGCATAAAAACATATGTTTAAGCGAAAAGATGAATTTGATTTCGTGGTTCGAACAGGTGTTATGGATTCGGATTTTGGTCAATTCCGATGACTATGGATTGTGTTTTAGTGCCTCCGGCACCATAGATGAATTGTGTTTCCCGACAAAAAACGTGGGGATGAATAACATTTCTAGGGGGGTAAGGCACCTTGTGAAGGTCGGACTTTTAGAATCATTGACCGATAAACATGGTAGGGTGATTTTAAGAATTGCTGGTTTTGAAAAGTACCAAAATTTGCGTAATGACTATAAAAAACGTACATATTTTGAAGATACAGGCTTTGATTTCTGTAACGAAACCCGTACGGATGGCGTAACGAAACCCGAACGAAACTCTCCCTCTGAAGTAGAAGTAGAAGTTAAAGTAGAAGTAGAAGGGGAAGCTGAACGGATCGGAACACCCCCTGTGGATAACTTTAAAAAAGAGGGACTCGAACCAACAAAAAATTCTTATTTAATCACTCTTTATAAATCCCAAAATAGGAATTTGCTAACTGCCTATCCTAACCACCTTAAAAAGTTTGTACATGCTTTAGAGGTGGCGGTTGGGGATGGGTGGTCGAGGCCGGAGGTGGAGAAAAGGCTTTATGAAATTGCGGGTAAGGATATACCACCTTGGGAAATCTTTAAAAGAAAGGAAGGGGATATAAATTGGAACAAGTTGCTTTCGGAATCGAATTAGAACGGTTAGGACAGAATTTTGGGGTGCGAGGAAAGATTTTAGAAGATAAGGCTAAATTGCTTTGGGATGAATTTAAAGGTGTACCTTATGACGTTTGGAAATTAACTTGTAAAAATTTACTGGAGAATGAGGATCGATTTCCTACTATCAAAAAATTCAAAGAAGCATTGAGGGGCGCTTCAATGAATTTGAAATATAGACAAAAACCCACTAGAGAAATAACTATTTGTGAAAAATGTGAAGGGAGTGGATATTTAAGCACTGTAAAAGTTAATAACGATAGGGTGTTGGGTGAATATCTTTTTAGATGTGATTGTGAAAATGGTGCTTATCGAGAACGGGAATTACTTGTATGGCATGACAAGTTTAAAAATATGGGGCATGTCTTAAGGGTTGAATATTTTGAATTTGATGCAGAAGGATTTTTAAAAGAGCTAGAAGAAACTAAAAAAGAGCTTATTGATCCGAAAGGGATTGTTGAAAAGGTTATTAAAATTTTTGATGGAAAGGTTGTGGAATGATGAGTTTAGAATTTTTAGCGCAGTTATGGCGGATTAGTAGAGATCATGAGGATGAAACAAAAATCACTTTTTTATGTGATCCAAGGCAATTGCAAAAAGTTTTAAGTATTCCGGCTCAAACTTTATTAAGAATAAAAGTTGTGATTGAAGAGGAAGGAGTCGAATCATGAAGGGTGTAATTTTAGCAGGTGGTACAGGCTCAAGACTTTTTCCTTTAACTAAGGTTACGAATAAACATTTATTGCCGGTTGGGAATAAACCAATGATTTTTTATCCGTTAGAAAAATTAGTTGAAGCCGGGATTGAAGATATTTTAATTATTACTGGTACTGAACATATTGGCGATTTTATGGAGCTTTTAGGCAGCGGTAGGGTTTATGGAGCTAATCTAACTTACAAAGTACAAGATGAATCCGGCGGGATAGCACAGGCGTTAGCTTTAGCCGAGGCTTTTGCTAATGGTGAAAAGATTGTTGTAATTCTTGGTGATAACGTTTTTGATGATGATTTATTTGAAATTGTTGAATTATTTGAAAGGCAAGCCAGTGGTGCATTAGTTTTGGTTAAAGAAGTTGAAGACCCAAAACGATTTGGCGTAGTTGAATTTGATGACAAATTGAAACTTCTTGGCATAGAAGAAAAGCCAGAAAACCCTAAAAGCAATTTTATTATTACGGGTATTTATTTTTATGACCAACGAGTATTTGAAATTATAAAAACTTTAGAACCTTCTGAAAGAGGAGAACTTGAAATTTCTGATGTTAATAAAGTTTATTTAGAAAAAGGATTATTACAGTGTGCGCCTTTAATGAATTATTGGACTGACGCAGGGACATTTAAATCATTGCATAAGGCTAATCAATTAGTGCGAGGTGAGAAATGAAATTATTAGTAACGGGTGGACTAGGTTTTATCGGGAGTAATTTTATTAAGCATATGATAACCAGTTATCCCGATATTGAAATTATAAATTTTGATTATAGAACTTATGCAGCAAATGATATTGAATTTCCATCAAATAAAGTGGCGAATTTTACTGTTGATATTAGCGATTGGACATTTCTTGATCTAATGGCGGATAGCCTTAAATTTAAAAATGGAGATATAGATTGCGTTATAAATTTTGCGGCTGAAACCCATGTTGATAATTCAATCCAAAATGCTGATAAATTTATCAAGTCAAATATTTATGGGGTTTATAACTTACTTAAACTTGTTAGGAATTTTAACATTAAAAAGTTTATTCAAATTTCCACCGATGAAGTTTATGGCAGCGTAAAAACTAAAGTTTGCAAAGAAACTGCTAATTTTAAACCAAGCTCCCCATATAGCGCATCAAAAGCTAGCGCTGAAATGCTTTGTATGGCTTATCGAAAGACTTATGATTTGCCGATAATTATTACCCGGGCATGTAATAACTATGGGCAGTTTCAGCATGAGGAAAAATTTATACCAACGGTAATAAGAAATGCTTTGCAAGATAAAAAGATACCTCTTTATGGCAACGGTGAAAATATTAGGGAATGGCTTCATGTAATTGATAATTGCCGGGCTATTGAGAAAGTTTTATTGAAAGGGAAAATTGGAGAAATTTATAATGTTGGTTCCGGTGAACGGCATCAAAATATCCAAATGATTGAAGATATATTACAACTTATGGGTAAAAGCTATGACCTAGTTGAAACGGTAACAGATAGAGCCGGGCATGATCTTAGATATGCGATTGACTCAACGAAAATTAAACGTTTAGGCTGGTATCCAAAAATCCAACTGGAAGAAGGATTAAAAGAAACCATTGAATATTATAAAGGAAAAATATAATGCAATATTTTGCTGATTGTTTATTTGATTGGTTACTAAAAACAAAAGTAATAAATGAAGCACAATTTAAAGAGTTGCATATTTTATTAACAGAAGAAGTAAAAAAAGAATTTCAATCAATAGAAAAAGAAAAAAAACGACCGTGGTGGCAAAAAATATTATAAAAGAAAACCATAAACAACGACAGTTTAAAGGCTGTATTTGGCAGCAAGAGCGATCGCAGGAAAGTATCCGGTATCGCAAGCAAAAAGAATGGTTAGTTAGTAAAACTGAAATGCCGATAGAAAGGGGAGGATTGCCATTAGTAAACATATTAAGAAAAATAAGAGAGAGTTTAGTTGTTGGAATTGGTTTGCTGAAAACTGGAAACAATTAATTATTACCGGGTTGGCTCTTAATTTTGCTTCAATGGCAATCTTTTGGGCTGTGATGACAGTAGTTTTAATACAGGCAGACCTAAACCTTGAAGCGGTTTTAAACTTAAAACAACGAGTGGCAATAGTAGAAAAGATACAGACTAATTTGGCAAAGATTGTTTATAAAGGAGCCACGCCATGAGTAAGAAGAAGAAAAAAAAGAAAAAGAAAAAAAAGATAACTAAGCACGTTCATCTAGTTTGGGATGAAGATGTTTTATTTAATCATGCGTTTGCAACAAAATCTGGTAAGGAAATGAGGATTTTGATTTGGAGGAGGTAGAAGAATGAACTACATAGCAGTAAGTAAGTTGAAGGAGGTTAAGAAGTGACAATGGCGCTTAAAAAAGAAAAAGATATACAAAAAGAAATATCGGATTACTTACAGCTTAAGGGTTGGGTTGTTGTAAAGATCAATAATGTAGGGATTAAAAAACCAAACGGGCATTATATCCCACCTCGTCAATTAGGGATTAGTGATTTGTTATGTTGCCGAGGAATTGACGGTAAATTTATAGCGATTGAA
>Ga0209986_10000706_pt1 | contig 32927 bp, 27 predicted proteins | sample BlataG_FD_183168 | JGI IMG/M metagenome (GOLD analysis project Ga0209986, IMG submission 183168) | Deep subsurface microbial communities from Black Sea to uncover new lineages of life (NeLLi) - Black_00105 metaG (SPAdes) (version 2) | ecosystem: Environmental > Aquatic > Marine > Oceanic >...
AGCTAAATCTGTCCTTGATAACCACTCAACACACCTTAGTAATGTTATTGCAAGAGTTATTGTTCCATCTTCATTCTGTATTGCCTCATATTCAGGTAAACCCTTGTTCAAAACAGCTATACATGTCTTATTATCATTAACAGCAACAAAATCTTTTTCATGATTGGTTCCAAGTGCTTTTTGGGCCCATCTTTCATCATTAGGTAACTCCACATTTCTTGGAACTACATAAAAATGTCCATCTGCATGAACTACCTTACTCTTAATGACTGTGGGAAAGAGAACTCGTAATCGATGATCTTTGCTATCATTATTATATTCTACCTTGAAATCAATTCTCTTTATATCTTCATAAAGAGTAATATAGAGAGACAATTGATTGTTAATTAATTCCTTGGCTCGTTCAGAACGATCTTTAGATAATGATACCGGAAGATTGAAAGTGTATTCAATTTTACCAGTTATTTGGGTAGGTCCTTTCACAACAAGATTATATTTCCAACCTTTAAAACCAGTTGATAATATTCGTCTATCTCCCGTGCCACTTTTTGGCCATGAATAATCATACTCATCACCCCAATCTCCAACATCTTCGAAGATACATATATTTTTATATTCTTTACCACATTCTTTATCTAATATATTTAATGCTCCATCCTCATTGATTGTAATTTTATAATATTTGTTTTCTAAAGCGTTCTTTTCTGCTTTTAAGAGTGAATTTCCTTGAGTATTTTGGTCTTTTGGACTTTCTCCCATAATAAAATAATAAACTTTGTACCCTAATGCCGGGACATCTGCTAAAAATGTGAAACGATAAGTGCTATTATGTTCTTCTGTGTATCTTGGTTGTTCTTCAATCAAAAAGTTCTGTGTCGGAATTTCATCTCCGTTATTATCAATTAATCTCACAGGATCTAAATATTGTTCTGACATTTCCTTTATAGGAATTATTAAATCAAAAAATGTTATATTCTTTCGATCCCACGGAAGAGGATTAAGAACAAATAGAGCAATTTTTTTACTTCCAGTTTTGTCTAAATTTACTTGTTTAACAATTTCTAAAAATGAGTCCTTTAAAATTTCATTTCCAATTTGCTCCGCCCATTGAAATCTTGTCTTCATTTCTTGATGGACTTCATCTATACTACACCCACAGATGCTATCATGTGGATGATTTTTCATTAGCCATGTCCATCCTGTCCATAAATAATCCTTTGGATATTCAAAAGAACCCATATTATCTAACGCCCAAGCCATTGTAGAATATGGTTCTGCATATTTTTCGTATAAATATTCAATTTCAGTATTTTGTTGCTTTATCCACATTCTAGCCGAAAATACTCCGGATAATAAATGAAAATATCTCCCCCATCTCAATTCCCCTTGGTAGGTTTTCAATTTAGGATTGGATTTTAAGACTTCATTAATATAATATTCGAAATCTTGCTGGACTAAAACCTTATCTTTACCATATTCCTCATTCCATTGACTTACAATTGCAGAGATTTCAGGTTGTGCATAAAGATGGTCTGAACCATTATTCAATAAAACTATATCAGAAGCAATATACTTTTCTAAATTCCTAACTCGCCTTCTAATTTGTCTTAAGGCATTTAAATATTTTCCTTTAAACAATTTTGTATTTATATTTGCAATTGAACCATACCCCATTATTAAATGTATCGCTAAGATGGAAGCTGCATTACCTGGAGCTTGCCAATTAAATTCCATATTAAGGTTATTTTCTTCAAATTCGTTACCAAATCCTCTCATAAATAAAAAGGATGGTAATTCAAAACCGCTTAAAATTTGTGGAAGCTGTGCAATGTGCCCAAATGGGTCTGGAATATATCCTGCTTTCATTATTCTTCCGAAAGATCTGGCAATTTTATGCCCTAACATTAAATTTCTTATCAATGATTCTCCACTAATTAGAAATTCATCTGGTAGAATGAAAAATGGACCAATTGATAATCGACCCTCTTTAACATATTTTTCTATTTCTTTTCTCTTTTGGGGTTTTACTTCTAAATAATCTAAAACTGGGATGGTTTGTCCATCTAATGTAAAATTAGAATAATTTTTATCCTTCCTTAAAATTTCTAATAGTCGATCCATAAGCTGAACAAGCCTTGCTCGATATTCCTGAAAAGGAAGATACCAATAGTGCTTTATATCTTAAATATATAAAGTTTCACGGTCCCAATGTGTTTCTGGTACGATTATTATACGATTAGCCTTAACTACGATGTTATTTTCACCTTTTAATATTCAAGATTATTTAATTATTCAAAGATAATTATTTGCTGTTTAAATCATTTTTTGAAATTATATGTTATTTAAATTATGAGTTATATCTCTTTTATGATAATTTGATAATTTCTCGCTCTATTAAAACTTAAATAATGAAAAATTAGATTAGAAACCAATGAGTGAAAAATATGATATTTTACAATTAATAAATGATCTTGTAAATAAGCTCGGTTCATTACCTAAAGCTAGTAAATTATTGGGATTTGGATCAACCTATTTATCAGATTTAAAACAACGATTAACGAATCCAAAAGTTAGAGGGTATAATCCAAATTATAAATTTTCATTAAATAATCTGAAAAATTTTAAAGTAAGTTTAGAAAAAAAACTTGGAGAGAGAGCTAAGTATTGTTTATTTCTAATAGAACAATATATTAAATATAATAATAATTTAAAGCAATATTCAAATCAACAATATAGATCTGATCTCAAAGCTAGCTTTTTTAAAGAAATTGATACAGTTGAAAAAGCTTATTGGCTAGGATTTTTATGTGCGGATGGTGAAGTAAAATTATATTATAAGGGAAAGCCTTGGTATAGAATTTCTCTAGAACTCTCAATTAAAGATAGAGAGCATCTTGAAAAGTTTTGTAGATCTATTGGTCTAATACCTTCAGAATTGATAAAGAAGCGTGATAGATTCAAAAAATATAACGGTAAAATAAGAAAATATCAAATGGTTTACGTACGTTTTAGATGTAAACCTATGGCTGAAGATTTATTAAGACTTGGATTTTCAAGTTCGAAATCTTTAAGAAAATCAATTCCTAATGTATTTGAGAAATCTAAATTTGATGTACATGATTCTCTTTTCCATCGGAAAATACTATTAGCATGGCTTCTTGGTTATTATGATGGTGATGGTATTTCAAATAGTACACGGATAAGTTCATCCAGTAAAGATTTTCTAGAAGAAATTAAGTCAAAATTTAATATTAAACATAAAATTATCCGTCAGTTTGATAAAGGTAAGAAGTCTCGTCTCGAGGGTGTTGTTTCGACGCGACCTCATTGGAGATTAGCTTTGGGTTCATCTTTATTCAATGAGATGATTCAAAATTATCCAAATAGCATGCCAAGAAAAAGAAGGATGTTTAAGGAGAGAGATATGGAATTATATGAACGTTTTAAAAAAACTGTTTTAAATAAAGAAAATCTTCAGAGTTTAGTTGATAAAAATCCAATTGTTCGCTTAATAGACAAATTTAATGTATATACATCTACATTTTATCGATTAAGTAAAGAATGGAACATTATTACACCAAAACTAAGAAAATTAAACAATAAAAAGTAAAATCCAGAGCTAGGCCAGCCTTTCATCAATTAAATACAAATGTTTTAATTAATTGAATCATTAATTGGATTTTTTATAAACTTGAAAACCTTAGCACTCTTCTGTAGTGGTTTCATTCATTTTTAAAAATTTTTCATCTTGAATTTGTCTTACTCGCGAATTTATCGATTTTAATACCTGTGGAATTAATGAGTTAGCTCTTTTTTTTCCTTCTTTTAGATTTGACAATAACTCTTCCTTGCTTAATCCACCGGATATAATAATAGGAATTTGTAGTAATTCTCCCTTATTCAATGTTCCAAAGTTCCACGCAAGTGCAGAAGTTTTTTCACCGGGTTTATCTTCAATAATATTATTTAATTGAATTGATTTTGCTCGCGATAACATTTTATTGGAATTTGACACTTCAAAACTACTAGGTTGTTTAACAGAACAGAAACCAGCATAAGTATTGGTATCATCATATTGGAAAATAATTCCTTCATCTTCATCGAATACGCCTAAATCATTATCAAATCCATCTAATCCATTGATATCAAAATCGAGAAACATATAGAAAGACACATCGTCCAATTTGAATGGAGCAATATTTTTAAACGTGAAAAAAGCGATATTATAAGGTTGTTTAAATTGAAATACATCAATATATTTTCTAATATAGATGGATTTAGAAAGATCTAAATTATTCCTTAATCTATTTGTATCACGTATCTTCTTTTTCAAGTATTCATTGAGATCTAGATCTATAGTAACTCGATCAATTGACTCCCCCGTTTTTGTGTTTAGTAACTTATAAATTGGAGTTGGCTCGACGTTTTTCAAAAATACTGAAGCCTCAGTTCCTTTAAGATCAGATCTTTTAAATCTTAACCAAGGACCTGAAAATTCTTCCTTCCCCAGATAAAATAACCGTCTCCCCTTATATGAAATTTCTCTAATAGAAAATCCGAATAAATATCCCCGGTTATCTCAAGTTATGCAAATGTTGTTAAAAAGAACTTTCAGCACTCTCTTTAATCCACCTCCAATTTTTTTGATAAGCCTTATATAAATAATTAATTATTAAAATAATAAAATTTTTTATTAGAAGGAAAAAAACACAATTAAATGCGCTCCATAATACGATAAGCAATATAATTGAAAGCATCAGAAACATTTTCTCCAGTTTTAGCACTTGTTTCAATAAAATGAAAACCATACTCTTCAGCTTTTCTTTTCATATCTTCACTCGTAATTTCAATATTTTCTATTAGATCTGATTTATTACCAATGAGAACTATAGGAATCTTTTTTATGTCAGGAATTGTGTTTTTCATATCTTTATACCATTTCTTTATACCATCCAAGGTTGACCTTCTTGTACGATCAAGAACAATAAAAACTGTGTTAGTCCCATGATAGAATCTATTTCTATAGGGGGCCATCTGAGTAATTTGACCCCCAATATCCCAAATAATAAAATTTATCATACAGTCTCCACTTAAATTTACTGATTTCTTCGATATATCAACACCAATAGTAGAGATATAACTTTCTGAAAACTTATTTTCCACATATCGTCTTATCAAACTAGTTTTTCCAACTTTAAAATCACCAGTAATGATAAGTTTAGATGTAAATTCTCCCTTAGGTAATTTCCCCTCTTTCATATTCCCCATTACTTTTACAATTTCTGGAATTTCTATTGAAATATTTTCCTCACCATCAAGTATCCTTTTAACTTTTTCAGCGATATGTAGCGAATAGACTTTCAATTTGATGTCAGGAATATCCTTAAATGAAATACTGGTTAATATTGCATCGGTTCCAGCACCACAATATGCGAATTTTTTATCTTCTGTTGATGTAATATTAAAAAATCCTGCTAGAGAGCCAAACTCCTTTTTAATTCTTTCAAGATAAAAATCAAATGACCCAGTGGTTGCTCCTATTACAGTATCATCTTCATCTGCATTTTTCATCTCAGAAGCAATGATGAATCCATTTTGATCAACTACTGCAACAGCAATGAGATTAAGATCCGCTCGATAATTTTTAAGAATTGTTTGTAATTTTTTGATATCCATATTAAATTTGTTTATTTTAAGTATTTTTTTTAAAAATCAAGAAAATAATAATTTTAACTATTTTATTTATTTGTATTTTGGTTTATTATAATTTTTTTCCAATATTTTTATTATCTTATCAATAATCAACCAATTAAAATGCTAAAAATTTCAAACGAGTATTTTTTGGATTAATTTATCAAAATATTTATAATGTATAGTGATTAATAGATTTATATTATTAAATTTGAATATTCTGTTTCTCTTTTTTTAAAAATATTGTATATTTTATAACATATTTTTGGATTTCTATCATTAATCTTTTTAATATATTTGTTTTTTATAATAATTTTAAATTTCCTTCAAAATAATTAAAAAAGTAAAAATTAGAAACTATTTATTAAAAAGAATGTACGATCTCAGTAATTTCCATAAATTTGTATATGGAGTTCATTAATATTTGAGAAAAATATATATATAATTACATAAAACTATTAAATAGAAGAATCTAAAATAATGAAAATATAAGAATAAAATAAATGTAAAAGATATTTTATCAAAAATAATAGAATTCTTTAATATTAAAAGAGTTTTAAAAAAAATATGCAATAATTGTATTTGTGAAATTCCTATATATTAGTAAATCAAAAATTAATAGAATTAAGTTTGATGGGTATGTTAAAGGTAGATTTTGAATTCCGTAAAGAGATTGTAAAAGATGATTTCTCCTTAAATTATTGTTATCAATGTGGAACATGTTCAAGTGCTTGTCCTGTTGCTTTAATTACTGAAGGTGAATATAATCCTCGAAAAATTATTGAAGAATCATTATTAGGTCTGAAAGAATTATTAATAAAAGATCAAAAGCCAAATGTATGGTTATGCAGTACATGCCAGATGTGTGTAGAGGAATGTCCTCAAAACGTATTTTTAACAGAAATATTTGATAATCTAAAAAATAAAATTGTTCAAACAGGAAATTATCCCGAAGCTTATAATGTTCAAGGAAATGCAATTTTAGAATATGGTTTAGCAATTCCCTTAACTACACCGATAATTAGGCGAAGACAGCAATTGGGGCTTCCAAGTATTGAATCAGCAAACATAGAAGAAATAGGAAAATTATTAGAAGCTACAAATTTTGAAAAGAAAATTAATACAAATGGATATTCAAAAACAGAAAAAGGAGGGATGTAGTAAAAAATGACATATAAATATTTTTTTGGTTGTGTTATTCCAGGAAGATTACCTTATTTAGAAGCCTCAGCTCGAAAAATATTTAATAAACTTGGTATTAATGTTTCTGATCAGACTCAATATTCTTGTTGTCCTGATCCAACAGGAGTTGCTGCACTAGACCATAAGAGTTGGTTAGCTCTAGGAGCCAGAAATTTAAGTCTTTATGAGAATGATAATAGTGATGTTTTAAGTCTATGCTCTGGTTGTACAGAAACTCTTAAAACTGTGCAACATATTTTAAATAATGACCCTGAAGAAAAGAAAGAAATTAATTCAATATTAAATAAGATTGGTAAAAAATATCAAGGTAATATTAATATTAAGCATTTTGCCCAAGTATTATTTGAGAATCTTAATTTAATCAAAGAGAATATAATTAAACCACTAAAGGATTTGAAAGTTGCATGTCACCCTGGTTGTCATTATCTACGTCCATCTGAAATCATACAATGGGATGATCCATTTGAACCAACAACCTTGGATGTAATAGTTGAAGCACTTGGAGCCGAACCAGTAGATTATGAATTAAAAAAAGATTGTTGTGGAAATCCACTTGAAAAAAGTGATAAAGAACTTTCGCAAAAATTATTATTAAATAAACTTGAGAGCATAAAAAAGTCTGGTGCTGATTGTATAGTTTGTGTTTGTCCTGCATGTTATCAACAATTTGATTTCAATCAAAGAGAACTTAATAAAAATCTTAATACAGATTTTAATTTCCCAGTTTTTTATTTAACTGAATTAATAGCTCTTGCCTTAGGAATTAAAGGTGAAGAAATCGGTCTCAAATTTCACCGTGTAAGGGTTAATAATTTATTACAAAAAATTAATATTTTAGAATCTCCAAATAAATAAATTTTTATTATGGTGCATTATAGTGGGAGAAAATTCAAATAGTGTCTTAGTGATTGGTGGAGGAATAGCCGGGATTCAAGCTTCTCTTGATCTCGCTGAAAGAGGAATAAAAGTTGAATTAGTTGAAAAAAAACCATGTATTGGTGGTAGAATGGCTCAACTTGATAAAACATTTCCAACAAATGACTGTTCAATTTGTATTTTGGCTCCAAAACTCGCAGAATGTTATCGCCACCCAAATATAACATTACATACATTAGCTGAGGTAAAAGAAATTACAGGAAAGGCTGGAAATTTTAAAGCAAAATTACTTCAACATCCACGTTATATCAAGGCGGAAGAATGTATTAATTGTGGTATTTGTATTGAAAAATGCCCAATGAGAGTTGATGATGAATTTGATGTATTTTTAAGAAAAAGAAGGGCAATTTATATCTATTTTCTTCAAGGTGTCCCTTCAGTAATGGCTATTGATCCAGAAAAATGTTTATATTTAACTAAGGATGCATGCAGAATTTGTGAAAAAGTATGTGAGAAAGAAGCAATCGATTTTGAGCAAAAGGATTCTGAAGTCAATCTTAATGTAAAATCAATTATTGTTGCGACTGGTTACGAACCTTTTGATCCTTCTCCATTGGTAAATCTAGGTTATAAACATTTACCAAATGTAGTTACTGGTTTAGAATTTGAAAGAATGATTTGTGCATCAGGACCATTAAAGGGACATTTAATAAGATCTTCAGACAGAAAAGAACCGAAGAAACTCGCCTTTATAAATTGTGTAGGTTCAAGAGACATGAAATATAATCCTTATTGTTCTTCTGTTTGTTGTATGTATACAACAAAGGAAGCCATGGTTGCTTACGAGCATGATAATTCAATTCAATCTTTTATTTTTTATATAGATTTAAGGGCAGGGGGTAAAGGTTTTCGTGAATATATTGAAAGAGGGCAAAAAGATTATGGAATTAAATACATTAAAGGAAAGGTAGCAAAAATTATTGAGGATGATGATAAAAACCCAATTATTATTTATGAAGATATGAATACTTCAAAAGTGAAAAAATTTCCTGTTGATTTAGTAATATTAGCAACTAGTATGATTCCTAATAAAGATACACCTGAATTGGCTAACATTTTGGGAATTGATCTAGATAAAAATAATTTTTTTCTTTCTAATGCATATTTACCATTAGATTCCTCAAAAAAAGGAATTTATATATGTGGATGTTGTAGAGGGCCGATGGACATTCCAAACTCAGTTATAGATGCAAGTGGTGCTGCAGCTAAAGCAGCTGAAAATGCTATAAGAGAGGGTTAAAAATGGAAGATATAAGAATTGGTGTTTTTATTTGTCATTGTGGAACAAATATAGGAGGGTTTTTGGATGTTCCAAGTTTGGTGGATTATACAAAAACTTTACCAAATGTAACTTTTGCCACAGATAATCTTTATACTTGTTCAGAAGTTGGTTTATCTCTAATTAAAGAAAAAATAGAAGAATATGATTTAAATCGCATAGTAGTTGCCTCTTGCACTCCTCGCACTCATGAACCATTATTTAGAAGTACTTGTCAAGAAGCTGGTTTAAATCCTTACCTATTTGAAATGGTTAATATCCGTGATCAATGCAGTTGGGTTCACATGAAAGAAACGGAAGCAGCAACTGAAAAAGCAAAGATTTTAATTGAAATGGGGGTAGCCAAAGCATTATTATTGCAACCATTAGAAAAATTTAAGATAGATATAAATCCAACTGCTTTAATTATTGGAGGAGGTATTGCTGGAATGACAGCCGCCCTTAATTTAGCAAATCAAGAATTTAAGGTAATTTTAATTGAAAAAGAGCCAGAATTGGGGGGATTACTAAGATACCTCTATAAATTGTATCCAACTCATGATGATGCATCAAAGGTATTAGAAGTAAGGAATTTGGTTGAAAATCATCAAAAAATTAAAGTAATAACTTCTACTGAACCAGTAAAAATTGAAGGATTTATAGGAAATTATAAAGTTTCAGTAAAAAGGAGAGATGGAATTTATGACATAGAAACAGGTATTATTATAGTGGCTACCGGAGCTCAAGTTCTTAAACCGGAAGGATTATTTGGGTATAATGGCTCAACTATCATTACTCAATTAGAATTAGAACAATTATTAAAAGAAAATAAAATAAATGTTAAAAATATTGTAATGATTCAATGTGTTGGGGCTAGAAATGAAGAAAGACGATATTGCTCGAATATTTGTTGCATGACTGCATTAAAAAATGCTATATTAATTAAAGAACTTAATCCAGATGCCAATATAAACATAATATTTAGAGATATTCAAACTCAAGGAACCACTTATGAAGAATATTATAGAAAAGCAAGAGAAAAAGGGATTACTTTTATTAGATATATACCAGAAAAACTTCCAATTGTTAAAGAAAGCAATATTGAAGTATATAATGATTATTTGAATCAAGATATTAGCATACCATATGATATGATCGTGTTATCAACCCCTTTAATTGCAAACCCAGATTCAGTAGATTTAGCAAAAATGTTAAAGGTCCCATTAGAAGAAAATCACTTTTTTTTAGAAGCTCATGTAAAGTTACGTCCCGTAGATTTTGCTACGGATGGAATATATGTTTGTGGTTCTGCTCATTGGCCAGCAGATATTCCAGAGGCTATTTCTCAAGCTTATGCAGCAGCATCTAGAGCAAGCACTATTATATCAAAGGATGTTTTAGAGGTCGAAGGTGCTATTGCTGAAGTAGATGAGGATTTGTGCGTAGGTTGTGGAATTTGTATCAAAATTTGTCCATATAATGCAATTTCTATGGATGATAATGGAATAGCTCATGTTACAGAAGCAAGCTGTAAAGGGTGTGGCCTATGTGGGGCTACTTGCCCTGAAAAGGCAATAACTAATCACCATTTCACTACTAAACAAATTTTAGCTCAAATTTTAGCTTCAGGAGGTAAATAAAAAATGAGCTTTGAACCAAATATATTAGGCTTTTTATGCAATTGGTGCTCGTATGCAGGAGCAGATCTTGCAGGGGTGAGTAGAGTCCAATATCCACCCAATATTAGAGTTATTAGGGTGATGTGTAGTGGAAGAGTTGACCCGGTATTTGTAATTGAAGCTTTGGCTACTGGATTAGATGGGGTCATTGTAATGGGGTGTCATCTTGGAGACTGCCATTATATAGATGGAAATTATGAAGAAAAAATGAAATTAGATTTGCTTTCTAAAGCATTACAATTAATTGGTCTTTCTGGTAGATTTCGCCTTGAGTGGGTTTCTGCTTCTGAAGGTGTAAGATTTGGTCAAGTGGTATCAGAATTTACTAAACAAATTAAAAATGAAGGACCTTCTCCATTTAGTGGTTCAAAACCTAATCAAAAATTAAAAGAAGATTTAGAAGCTATAAAAAGAACTTTATCTGATAATAGATTACGTACTTTAGTTGGAAGGGAACGAGCTATTACAGAGTTTGGAAATGTCTATGAAGAAACAATTGAATTTGAAGAATACGAAAAAAAAATAGATGATGCCCTCAATTCAGAATTTTTACGTAATAAAATATTAATAAAACTTGAAAAGGAACCACTTTCAGTAAAAGATTTATCAAAATCATTGAGTATCGAATCAAGTTTAATTTTAGAACATATTGTTTCATTAAAGGCTAGAAATCTTATTGATTTTAATAGAATAGATGGGATTACCCCATACTATCATGCATTAAAGGTGGCTTTATGATGGATAAGATTGGATCTGTGTTAATCATTGGAGCAGGCATAGGTGGAAGTCAAGCATCTTTAGATTTAGGTGAATCTGGTTATAAGGTTTATTTAGTAGAATCCACCACAAGTATTGGTGGTGTAATGGCTCAATTGGATAAAACTTTTCCAACAAATGACTGTGCTATGTGTATTGTTTCACCCAAATTGGTTGAAACAGGAAGACATCATAATATTGAATTGATTATTAATGCTGATATTAAAGAGGTTAGTGGAGAAGGTGGTAATTTTATTGTGAAATTATTAAAAAAGGCATTATATATCAATGAAGAAAAATGTACTGGATGTGGAGTATGTGCATTAAAATGCCCTATAGAAGCTATAGATGTGTTTAATGAAGGATTAGCTAAATGCAAAGCAATTTCTGTTGAATACCCCCAAGCAGTTCCCCTGGTTTTTTCAATAGATCTTGCAAAATGTATTGGTTGTGGAGTTTGTGAAGGTGTCTGTAAAGCAGGAGCAGTAGAATATGATCAAGAAGATAAAGAAATAGAGATTAATGTAGGAGCCATCATTTTAGCACCAGGTTTTGATGAATTTGAACCAGAATCAATAAAGGAATATGGTTATGGAAAATATAAAAATGTAGTAACCAGTATCGAATTTGAACGTATTTTAAGTGCAAGTGGGCCCTTTACAGGAAAAGTTTTACGTTTATCTGACGGAGATATTCCAGAAAAAATTGCATTTCTTCAATGTGTTGGTTCGAGAGATTTAAAAAGAGGGCAACCATATTGTTCTTCAGTTTGTTGTATGTATACTGCAAAAGAAGCAGTAATTGCTAAGGAACATTTTGATGTAATCAACCCAACAATTTTTTGTATGGATATTCGGGCATATGGTAAAGATTTTGATAAATATATAGAAAGGGCGAAACATGAATATGGCGTTAGATATATAAGAAGTAGAATATCTTCAATTTCAGAGATTCCAGAATCCAAAGATCTAAAAATTAGATATGAGACTGAGAATGGTGAAGTTGTTGAAGAAATCTTTAATATGTTAGTTTTATCTGTGGGATTAAATCCCCCTAAAGATGCGAAAAAGATTGCTAAGGCATTTAATATTAAATTAAATGAATATAATTTTTGCGAAACTAATTCATTTAACCCAATAGAATCATCAAGGCCAGGATTATATGTATGTGGAGCTTTTCAAGGACCAAAAGATATTCCTGAAACTGTTACTCAGGCAAGTGCTGCTGCAGGAGCAGTTAATGTATTATTATCTGATGTAAAAAATACCTTAATTACAAAAAAGGAACTCCCAGATGAAATTGACGTAAGAGGACAGCCACCAAGAATAGGTGTATTTGTTTGCCATTGTGGTATTAATATTGGTGGGTATGTGGATGTTCCTGCTGTCACAGAATATGCAAGTAAACTTCCTAATGTAGTTATGGCAGATAGAAATTTATATACTTGCTCAGCTGATACTCAGACAATTATTAAAGAAAAGATAAAGGAGCATAATCTTAATCGCGTTATTGTTGCATCCTGTACTCCTAGAACCCATGAATCATTATTTCAAGAAACAATTAGAGAAGCTGGATTAAACAGATACCTTTTTCAAATGACAAATATTAGAGATCAGTGTTCTTGGGTTCATATGCATGAGCCAGAAAATGCAACTGAAAAAGCAAAAGATTTAGTTAGAATGGCAGTTAATAAAGCAAGAAGAATTTTTCCGTTGGAAAGAATGACCTTAGATGTTATAAAAAAGGTCTTAGTAATTGGTGGAGGAATCACAGGTATGGTTGCTGCATTAGATTTCGCTATACAAGGTTATGAAACTTATCTAATCGAAAAGAAAAACGAATTAGGAGGCATTTCTCGCGAAATCTATAGTACACTTGAAGGAGGGAATGTTCAAGAGTATCTAGATGATTTAATCACGAAAGTAAAGAGCCAAAAGAATCTCAATTTATATATAAGTACCCATATTGAAGCCATTGATGGATTTGTAGGCAACTTTCATACTACAATAACACATGGAGAGAAAAAAATTCCTGCGGAATTTGATCATGGCGTGGTTATTGTTGCTACAGGTGCGAGTGAATATTTACCAACTGAATATCAATATGGTAAAGATCCAAGAATTATAAGACAATCAGAATTAGAAGAAAAAATCTATAAAAGCCCAAATGAACTTAAAGATGTTAAATCAATTGTAATGATTCAATGTGTAGGTTCAAGAAATGAAGAACATCCTTATTGTAGTAAAATGTGTTGTGCTGAAGCAATTAAGAATGCATTAAAAATAAAGGAATTGAACCCAGAAATTAACATTACTGTTTTATTTAGAGATATTAGAACTTATGGTTTTAAAGAGAAATATTATCAAAAAGCTCGTCAAGCAGGAGTTTTATTTATTCGATTTAATGATAATCAAGAACCTAAAGTAAAGATAGAGAATGGAGATTTGAATATTATTGTTAAAAAGCCAGATATTGGGGATATTTCGATTAAGGCAGACTTATTGGCATTAAGTGTAGGTATTGTCTCTTCGAGAGATGAAAATGAAGAGTTAGCAATGCAATTAAAGGTACCATTGAATGATGATAATTTCTTTTTAGAGGCTCATGTTAAATTAAGACCTGTTGATTTTGCTACCGAAGGAATTTTTGTAGCAGGTTTAGCTCACGCACCAAAACCGATAGAAGATTGTATTTCTCAAGCTAAAGCAACTGTTTCAAGAGCATGTACAATATTATCAAAAGATAAAATTGAGGCTGAAGGAAAAATTGCTCGAATAGATCCAACTAGGTGCACTGGTTGTGGTCTGTGTGTTCTCAACTGTGCTTATAACGCAATTGAGCTTCAAGAAGATCGTCGATTTGGAACAATTGCAGTTATTAATGAAGCTCTATGTAAAGGTTGTGGAGCGTGTTCTGGGAATTGCAGATGCTCCGCAATCGATATATTAGGATTTACAGGTGAGCAAATATTTGCTATGATAATGGGGAGGGAATAAAAAATGACTGATAAAAGTAAAGAAAAATCAACAAAGGAGTGGAAACCTAAAATAATTGCTTTCTTATGCAATTGGTGCTCGTATGCAGGTGCCGATTTAGCGGGAGTCAGTCGAATTCAATATCCTCCAAACATTAGAGTTGTTCGCGTGCCTTGTACAGGTCGAATTAACCCATTCTTCATAATAAAAAGCCTAACTTCGGGTTGGGACGGTATTCTTGTCTCAGGATGTCATCCTGGCGATTGTCACTATATCTCTGGCAATTATGTTGCAAGAAGAAGGTTTGCGATTTTAAGAGATTTAATGATATTTTTAGGAATTGAACCTGAAAGACTCAATTTTACTTGGGTCTCTGCTGCTGAAGGAGAAAGATTTGCAAAGGTTGTACGAAAAACTGTTGAAAATGTAAAATCAGTAGGTCCAAATAAAATATTTAATAAAGAATGGTGAGAAAAATAATAGACGATATAGAAAAATCCATTAGAGAAATTGCAAAGAAATTATTAGAAGAAGGAAAAGTTGATCTGATTATTGGATACACGAAAGGATCTATTCCACTTCGCTCTGGACCTTGTTTTATTACTGATGCAAGCCAAACAGATATGCTAGTTTGGAATCAAAGTTGTGATTTAAATCTCGCAAAGTATCTAGCGAAGAACGATGATAGAAAGATTGGGATAATTTCTAAAGGATGCGTAGGACGCGCTATTGTTCATTTAATAGTAGAAAAACAGCTAAACAAAGAAAATATAACAATTATTGGAATACCATGCGAAGGTGTTTTGAATAGAGCAAAAATCATGATTGAAATCGGAGATAAAGAAATAACTGAAGCCAATATTGAAGATAATAAAATTATCATTAAGGGAAAAGACTTTGATAAAACACTTCCGTTGCAAGATTCTATAAATCAACTATGTATAACTTGTCATTATAAAATCCCACCAATTTCCGACATAATTATTGGGGATAAAAAACCCGAAAAACCACCAAAAGATGATTTCAAGGATTTAAATGAGATCGAGTCGAAAAGTTCCAATGATAAAATGGAATACTTTAAAAAAGAATTAAACAGATGTATTAGGTGTTATGCGTGTAGAGAAGCATGCCCTATGTGTTATTGTACCTTATGTTTTGTTGATCAGAACAAACCAGTTTGGTTTGGAAAAAGCGCAGATATTTCCGATAATTTCATTTTCCACATGATTCGCGCCTTTCATGTTGCTGGAAGATGCGTTTCTTGTGGAGCATGCAGTAGCGTCTGCCCCATGGGTATAGACTTGAATTTTATTACGAGAAAGTTAGAAAAAATTGTAAAGGAGAGATTTGATTTCGAAACGGGAATAAACCTAGAAACCCCTCCTCCTATGGGCGCTTATAAATTTGATGATAAACAGGAATTTATGATGGAAGAGGATTAAATGGAGGTAAAGAAATGATACAAAAAATGATATCAAAAGATGCAATATCTAATCTCATAAAAGAATTACAGAAAGAGGTCAAAGTATTTGGTCCAGTTAAAGAAGAAGGTGGAGTATTGTTTAAAGAGATTAAAGATGCAAAAGAAATTTGTTTAGATTATTCGAATTCGAAAATTCCTCCAAAAAACGTTCTTTTTCCCATGATTGATATTCTATTTTCCTATGAAAAGGAAGGAAAGGGTGTAAAAATTATAGAAAATCCACCATACGAGAAAACAGTAATACTTGGAATAAGACCGTGTGATTCTATGGGTTTTTCATTATTCAAGAATTTCTTCTCATTTGGGAAATATAAAGACCCAAATGTTCTGAATCGATTAAAAAACATAACTTTAATTGGAATGGGTTGCTTGGAACCACGAACTTCATGCTTCTGCACTTCAGTTAATGGAGGTCCTTTCAATAAAGAGTCCGTAGATATCCTAATTACAGAATTTAAAGATGATTATTATCTCGAATCAAGTACAGATAAAGGAGAAGCATTAATTAAAAAAATTAAATCACTAACAGAGGCGGACAAGGGTGATTTAGCCAAAATAGAAAAATTACAAAAGGATATCGAAAGTGCAATTCCCGTTATTGAAGGTCTAGATAGTATTCATACCAAATTAGATGGTTTATTTGACCATCCAATGTGGAAAATGGAATCTCAAGGATGTCTCGGTTGCGGAACTTGTACCTATCTTTGTCCTACATGCCATTGTTTTGATGTACTCGATGAAAATAAGCAAGATGGATCCGGAAGAAGGATCAGAATATGGGATACTTGCCAATTTCCTTTATTTACACTTGAGACTTCTGGACATAATCCGAGAACAACTAAACTACCTAGGGTAAGACAGAGAATTTATCATAAATTTAACTATTATCCGAAAAATTACAATATAATTGGGTGCGTTGGATGTGGGAGATGTATCATTAACTGTCCTGTGAATAGTGATATTAGAAATATATTCACATCTGTTGAAAATATATCCTCTAAAACAGAGGTATAAATAAAAAACTTAATTCAAATTACAAGATAGAAAAAAAGATGGTTTAAAAAATGCAATTAGAAAGTCTGTATATACCTGTATTGACCACAATAAAGTCAATCGTTAGAGAAAATGAAGTAAACGATATAAAGACATTTGAATATGTTTTCAATAATGAAGAGGACTATAAAAAATTCGATTATATTGCTGGTCAGTTTGCAGAATTAAGTGTATTTGGAGTAGGAGAATGCCCTTTAGGAATAGCTTCATCCCCCACAGAAATAGGTTCGATAAAATTTACAGTAAAAAAAGCAGGCGAGGTTACAACAGCACTTCACAATTTAGAAGTAGGAGATATTGTTGGAATAAGAGGACCCCTAGGAAATGGCTGGCCCGTTGAAGAAATGAAGGGAAAAAACATAGTGATAATTGGAGGTGGATTTGCATTTTCCACGTTAAGATCCTTAACTATATTTATGTTACACGAAGATAATAGGAAAAATTATGGTGAGATAACCGTTATTTATGGAAATCGAGAGTCTGGCGAGGTTTTATATAGAGATGTGTTAGGAGAATGGGAAAAAAGGGATGACATTAATGTCGTTTTAACTATAGATAGGGAACAAGAAGGTTGGACGAGAAAAGTTGGATTTGTTGCACCTATCGTTAAAGAAGTATCACCATCCCCAGAAAATGCTGTTGCAATTGTTTGTGGTCCACCTATTATGATAAAAACTACAATAGATGTTTTAAAAGAGTTAAAATTCTCTGATGAGCAAATATTATTATCTTTAGAGATGAGAATGAAATGTGGGATAGGTAAGTGCGGAAGATGTAACGTGGGGAATAAATTTGTATGTTTAGATGGACCTGTATTTTCCCAAGCAGAATTAAATAAATTACCAAAAGAATATTAAAAGAAAAAAATGAAATGAATTATGAATGAAAATCAAAATTCAAAGGAAGTTGTTCCTAAATCTTTTGAGGACCTTATAAAGGAGGTTCATGATATAGGCATTTGCGGGGAGTGTGGAGGTTGTGTTAGTTTTTGTTCAGCTGCTGATTTAGGTGCAATTAAAATGAGTGAGGATGGTCCTCCACAATATATCGATAAAGATAATTGCCTACATTGTGGTATTTGTTATCTGATTTGTCCAGAAATTCACGAATTAAATAAAGAGTTAAACGAGAGATATAAGTTTAAATTCCCAATAGGAAATTGGCTTAAAATTGTTACGAGTAAGGCTACGAATCTAGAAATCCAAAAAGCAGGAACCGATGGAGGAGTTGTGACATCCATTCTTATTGCGATGTTGGAAAATAATTTAATTGACGGTGCTCTTGTTTCAAAAAGGATAAATCCATTTCAGAGAGAACCATTCCTTGCAACAACAAAAGAAGAATTAATAGAAGCTGCAGGAACAAAATTTGATTTAATGGGACATATTTCTGGGCTAGGACAATATAATACTTTTGTTCCTACAATATCTAAATTAAAACATGTTGTAGATAGAGATCTTATGAATATCGCTGTAGTGGGAGTTCCGTGTCAAATTCACTCTATTAGAAAGATGCAAGAGTTAAGCATTTTGCCCGCTCATATAATAAAATACACTCTTGGATTATTTTGCTATGAAAATTTTAAATTTAATGAGACTGCAAGAAAAAAAATGGAAGAACAGTTTGATTTTTCCTTTAATGATGTTGAAAAAATGAATATAAAAGACTATTTGATTATTAATCTTAAAGGGAAAGACCAGCCATTATACATTGAATTTTCTGAACTTCATGATATTATGCGCCACGCATGTTCAGTGTGTAAGAATTTCTCTAATTTCTATTCAGACATATCATTCGGTGGCTTAGGTTCTAAAGATGGTTTTACTACTTCAATAATTCGCACAGATCTAGGTGAAAAAATATATAAACTTGCAATAGATAAAGGCTATATTGAGGAACCACCAGAACTCAATACATCCGTAGAAAAATCAAAAATGCTTGCAAAAATAATTAGCTTTAGCCGAATGAAAACTAAAAGGGCGGAAGACGCTTTAAAACATCTTCCTCTTTAAAAAATTTTTATTTTTTAATATTACACCTTAATATAAAAATCATTCCCACAAATTTAACTGAAATATACTAAGAAATGCCTAAATTTTTCAATATTAAATCAGCTTGGGGAAAAGGAATGGCGTTTAGATTTGCGATTTTTTCAGCGTGATAATTGAATATTTTAGAATAAAATTATTCAGATAATTTTTTATAAAATCCGTTCTCTTTTTTATTAATTTATCAATCTTACGTTGCTGTTCTGATTCCAATATAAAATCTCCATTAAAATCAATTATAGATACATTTGGTTCTATTTTTAACTTAAAATGGAAACAGACTTTTCTTTCTAATTTGTCAATAAATTATCTGACAAAATATCGAAAGAATGAATAAAGTCGTGAGTAATTTCTTCTTCTTTCTCAAAAGCAATATTTTTAAAAGAACCTTTTTGAAATTTTAACCATATTTCTATTATTTATTGATTGTAATAATTACAGAGTTAAATTTAAAGTATTACCCAAATATCATTCTATTTTTTTTAGGGTTGTTTTAATTTTTTCTACATGATTAATCAAGAAGATCTTTATTTTAATAACTCAGTAAAGAAAATACTTGCTGATTCAGTAGTACTTTTTAGAAAAACAGGTTTAAATGATTTAGCTCAAAAATGGGAGAGAATTCTAAAAAATTATGTTAGAAAGAAAATGACTTAACTATAATAGATCTTATAAATTATTTAATTTTTTCTAATTGAGCCTGTCGCTTTCCCAATAAAAACGAACTTATAAGAATAAGTAAAATCCCTAAGATTAAAAAAATAATAGACATGATACTTGGGGGTTGTAAGAGAAAAATTAAGAGATATATAAATATAGATGTAATTTGAATTGGAACTTGTTGAATTGGAATCATATTACTAGCCTGAGCAACTTTAAAAGATTCCTGTATTTTTAATATACCAATAAAATTGGTTGCTATTAAAATTAATGAGGAACTAATAAACAATATTAATTCTCCTAGACTATAAATACCTTGAAATACATTAATAATGGTCCCCAATAATAGGCTTACCCAAAAATTAGAGAGAGAAAACATTAATCCTGAGAAAATAGAGAGCAAAATCCCACTATATTTTTCAATTTTTCTTTGAAGAATTTCACAAATTATAGAAGAAATAAATACTATTAAACTAAAAATAATTATTCTGAAGAGAAACATCATATCCAATAAATTTTGTTCAGATATATCTATAGATAATCCACTAATTCCGAGTAAGAAAATTGCTCCAATCATCAATAATATCCCAATTATTTCATCTCTTTTTAGAGTCTCTCCAATAATTTTAACAGAACCAAATACAAGAATAATTAAACCAGAAGCCATTAATCCAGGAATTAGAGCGGGACCAATGTAAACTTGGGCTAATAGAAAAAAGATTGTTCCTATTCCCAACTGCATCATTAATCCCAATAACCATAATGGATTTTTAATTAGGGCTCTTCCAAATTTTACTTCAACTCTAATTTCATTTACGACTTTTTTTTGTAATATTATACCGAAATTATTAATAATCCCTGATAATATTGCAAATGAAATACCCATCCAATAGAAAGAAGAATCCATTTTTTTGGTTCCAATTTTTTTTTTTTTAGATTGTTATAAAAAGTTATTAATTATTTTTAAAAATTCTAAAATAAAAATTAAAAAAAGTTTATTTTAAAAAACAACCATTACGTTTTTTCTGCTTTATCTTCTTCGTCCTTTTTTATGCACAGCCATACCATGGACATCTTCAACAGCTTCAAGAACCATTTCCGAAATTGTTGGATGACTGTGAATAGTTTCAGCAATTTGATGGGTAGTTAAATTATTTTTCATAGCGAGGGTGATTTCAGCAATCAGTTCTGGTGCTTCAGCACCAATGCAAGATGCCCCCAAAATTTCATCTGTTTCTTTATCTGCAAGCACCATAATGAAACCTTTATCCTCTCCCATACATTTTGCCTTTCCTAAAGCAGCATAGGTAAATCGTCCCATAAAAGTGTCTAATCCTCTATCTTTCAGCGACTTTCTCCTCATTCCAACTGAACCAATTTCCGGGCTCGTAAAGATGGTGGCAGGTACTATAGAATAATCTGTTTCTCTGGGATGTATATCGAAACCTCCGAGGCTTGATAATGCATTTGCAATGGCGATATCTCCCTCATAACTTGCAACATGTGCAAGCATGATCCCAGGAATTACATCACCAATCGCATAAATTCCTTTTACACTTGTTTCTAAAGTGTTTGGATCTACTTTAATTGCACCTCGTTCGATTTCTATATTGAATTTTTCTAAACCCAAATTAGCAGACAATTTAGCTCTGCCTATAGAAACGAGACAATATTCTGCTTCATAATATGATTTTTCTGCAGATTCAATTTGATCTCTAGGAACAGAAGCGGAACAAGTCGTGGCTTTTACTCCAGAACCTGTATTCTCTATATTAATAACATTTTGATTCTCATAAATTTCAATTCCTAATTCATTAAATTTTGATTTTAATTCTTTCACAATCATCGGTTCTTCTGTTGCAAGAATTGTTGGCAAATATTCAAGAATAGTAACTTTTGAGCCAAATCGATTAAATATATTTGAAAATTCACAACCAATCACTCCGCCTCCAATTACTAAAAGACTTTTGGGAACTATTTTAAAATTTGGAGCAAGAATATCATCACTAGATAAAATTCGCTCATGATCAATATTAAATGCCGGAATCATTGCAGGGCAGCTTCCAGTAGCAATTATGATTCTCTTTCCTTTAATTGTTATAATCGAATCATCACTCTTCACCGAAACTTCATAACCACTTTCTGGATTTCCTCCGCTTAAAGAACCAAATCCGTAATAGATTTCGACTTTCCACATTTTTAAAAGTCCTTCTATGCCCTGAACTAATTCCACTACAACTTTATTCTTTCGTTCTACCGCTTGTCCAAAATTTAATGAAACATTACTAATATTTATTCCAAAATTCGCTCCTTTTTCCTCAATATCTTCAATAAGCTTTGCGGAAGCATAAAGTGCTTTTGTAGGTATGCATCCAACATTAAGACATGTGCCTCCAACTTTATTTTTCTCGATAATAGCTACTTTAGCACCATATTGAGAAGCTCTAATTGCAGTATGATAACCTCCTGGACCAGCTCCAATAACAATAATATCAAAAATTTCACTCAAATTATCCAAACTCCCTACTGTATAAATATTTTAATTTATATGTAATAATTAAGAATCAATAAAATATTTTTTTAATTTAGATAATACAATTAATTGGTTTGTAAAAAGATATTTTTAAAAAATACAGTAAAGCTTTCAATTTCATCAACAATTTTATTTTATTTTAAAGAAAATTTCAGAAAAATAACAATTTTTACTTATAATAATAAATTGACATAATCCAATTATTCTATGATAGTATAAAAAAATTAAATACTCTTGCCCTATTATGTTCTAGTAATTAAAATAATCCAAAAATCCCGTAAAATATTTATCTGTTATTAACCAATTTTATATAATTTATATATTATAAAAACGAAATTCTAATTGTTTTAAAGAGATAGTTGATCTGAGTTGAATAAAAAATCGCGAGATCATGATTTCAATGAAAATCTAAGGAGACTTTTCAATGAAGAAAAATGGGAAGATAGAGCATATGCTGCAAGAAACCTCGGTTATATGAGAGATGGGCGAGCCGTTAATTTATTAGTAAAAGCACTTAAATCCGAAAAGAATCCTTCGGTAATAAATAGAATTATTGAAGCATTGGGCAGAATTGGGAATCCCAAGGCAACGATGAGTATTATAGAAGTTTTAAAAAGGGAAGTTGATAGAGAATTTATAGATAAAATGCGCTTATTTTATATTATTGAAAGCCTAATGAAAATTGGTGATAAAAGGGCTTTAGCATATTTAAATATTTTATTTAATTTAAACGATACAGAGATTAAAGATTTGACTCTAGAAGCATTTGATTGCATTGATCCACATTGGCAAGATAACATTGAAAAAGAAATAACTAATTTATAAGTAAATTAAAAATAATTTTTTTTAAGAACAAATGATATAAGGCGTTTAAGCCATTTTGCAACTCCTTTTAAATAGTTATTTAAGTAAAAATTAAGATTATATTTTTAGATTTGTGATCTTAAGACTTTATCTGAAAATTATTTTATGAATCATTATAAAAGTCTAATAATAATTTATTTTAAAAGAAGGTTGAATTGCATAAATTCTATTAGTATCAAAATTTGTATTTAAAAATGAATAATAGAGAGAAAAAATTAGAAGAATCAGAAGAAAAATATCATTCTTTAATAGAAGGATTAACTCATGTAGGGATTGGTATTGATATTATTAGTAATGATTATATAATTCTGTTTCAAAATCAATTTTTAATGGAAAGATATGGTGATTTTACAGGAGAAATATGCTATGAAAAATATATGAACCTTAAAAAACCGTGCGATTTCTGTCCTATGGTAAAAGCAATAAAAAATAATCGGGTCGAGAGTGTAGAAATAACAGCCCCTGATGGAAAAATTTATGAAGTGATTTCAGCTCCATACCCAAATCCAGATGGGACCATTGATAAAGCTGCTGAAATTATTCTAGACATCACTAAGCGAAAGAATGCTGAGCAAAAATTAAAAGAATCAGAAGAAAAATATCGAAATATTCTTGAAAGCATTAAAGAGGTCTATTATGAGGTAGATACACATGGAAATTTTACTTTTCTTACTGATAAATTTGTTGATCTCGTTGGATATCCAAAAAAGGAGTTAATAGGGTTTAATTATAGGAAAATTGTAAGTAAAGAGGATGTGGAGAGGATTTATACAATATTGGATAATATGCAAAAAAAAGATATTCAGGAAATGCTTTTTGAATATACACTCGTAAAGAAGGATGGAACAAAAAGGTTTTTTGAGAATTCAGTGTATCTAAAATATGATTCTGAAGGAAAAAAGATTGGATTTTATGGTTTGGCTAGAGATATTACTGAACGTAAGAAGGCAGAACAAAAATTAAAAGAATCTGAAGAAAAATATAGAGAATTGGTCGAATTATTACCTGATATTGTTACTGAAACTAATCTTAAATTAGAGCTAATATATGCTAATTCAATTGCATTTGAAATATTTGGATATTCCCAGGAAGATTTTAATAAAGGCTTAAAAGTATTTCAAGTGATGGCTCCTGAGGATTTAGAAAGAGCAAGTAAGAATATTAAGAAAATTTTTAAAGGAGAAATTATCAAACCTACTGATTATCTACTACTAAAAAAGGATGGAACCAAATTTTATGGCAGAATAAATTGTCGACCAATTTATAAAGAAGGAAGAATTATGGGATTAAGATGTGTAATTAGTGATGTTACCGAGCGTAAAAAAATAGAGGCTGAATTAAAAGAATCAGAAGGAAAATACCGAGATGCCTATAACCTTGTTAGTTTTTATAAAGACGTATTTACTCACGATATGAATAACATCCTTCAAAATATTTTAACTTCCGTGGAATTACTGTCCTTATTTATGGACAATCCTGAAAAATCAGAAGAAAATAAGGAAATATTGCAAATTTTGAAAAGCCAAGTTAAGAGAAGTGCAAATTTAATCTTAAATGTACGAAAACTAACAAAACTGGAAGAAATTCAGATTGGTACCCAATCAACTGAAGCAATTAGTGTTTTAAAGAAAACAATAGAATTTATTAAAAAAAGTGTCCAAGATAGAGATATACTAATCAAAGTTGAGATAAATTTTGAAAAAGTCTTTATCCAAGCAAATGAACTCCTAGTCGATATTTTTGAAAATATTTTATTAAATGCAGTGAAATATAATGATAATACGAAAGTAGAAATTCTTATTATTATTTCGAAAATGCAAAAAGAAGGTATTAAATATTTGAAAATTGAGTTTAAAGATAATGGAATAGGGATAACGGATGCTGCAAAAGAGATAATTTTTAAAGGAGGATATAAAAGGGATAAGAAGTTTAGAGGTATGGGTTTAGGATTATCACTTGTGAAAAAAATATTAGAGATCTATAATGGAGAAATTTGGGTTGAAGACAGAGTTCCAGGTGATTACTCAAAAGGTAGTAATTTTGTGGTTATTATTCCTGAAACTGTTTAATTAAACCTTATTTTTTTTTATTCACGCCTTTAATTCTTCCAGTGATGCTATCGTTCTCCAAATTTTATCTTTATTTTTAAAAATTATTAATTATAAATTAAATTGACAACTTAAATTATTGATTAAGGTTGTTAGATAAAGATAAATTAAGAAATGTTATTGGTTGGAAAAATGCTCCTGTCCCAATTTGTATGGGGGGAGATTATAGAGCATTAACATTCTGTTGTAAGCTAGGATATTCACTTACTTTTGGATTTAAGTGTTTGAGAGAGCATACATTAAAAGAAGTAGGACTTACTCCTGAAGAATTTATGAAAATTAAAGAACAATTTTCTAAAGAAAATAACTGGGATTCGGAAATTGTTTGTTTTGGATCGATTAGTTATTGTTGCATGCGAGCAGGTGGATGTGAACGCAGGGATCTTGCACTCTCTTTGAAATATCCCGATATGACTTGGAAAAAAGTAATGGAAACTTATTTCAAAAAGAAAAAAGCCCTTGCAGAGATTATATTAAAACATATTACTAATCCTTCTGCCCGAAAAGTAATATATAAAATAAAAGAAGAATGTCAAATTATTGAACTATGATTATTTTAATAAATCATGCACTTGACCTAGATGGATTAGGAAGTCAAGCAATTTTGAAAAGATATTTTGAAAAAAAAGACGAGGAATTAAAATTATTTTATGCAATCTATCCTAATTTTATTGAAATAGTTCACGAAGCTATAAAGTTAAAGCCGAAGAAAATTATTATCGCAGATATTGGATTTAATGAGTCATTTAAGGAAATCTTCTCGATTTTTAAAAAGGCAGTAAATAAAGGTATTCAAATTTCTTGGTTTGACCATCATCTTGTAGATTCTCAGATACAAGAACAACTAAAACAAATTTTATTTATTTATCTAAATGATCCAAAACGGTGTGCTTCTCAAATTGTATTCGATTATTTTTTACCAAATGATCCAATTGCAAAAGAAATCGCTAAATATGCATATGATGCTGATTTTAACGAGAAAAAATTTCCAATTTCTCTAAATTTGCAGATGATTATTGCACATAATAGAGAAAACAGTAAAATTTTAGAAAAAATTGTTGACTTACTTTCAAAGGGAAAATTCAATGATAATTTTATCAAGAATGAAATAAAAAAGGCTCAAAAATGGAAAGATGAGCAAATTATTAAGATTGAGGAAAATTATAAATCATATTCTATAGAAAATGGCAAAAATTTAGCAATTTCATTCGCGAAATTTAGCGCAAGCAGAATTAGTAGAACACTTGAGGCAAAATATCCCGATAATTATCTTTTTATTGGGTTTGATGAAGATACAAACGAAGTAGTAATTAGGAGCGAACATTATAATTGCCGAGATATAGCCATCAGTTATGGAGGTGGAGGTCATATCGGGCGAGCAGGATTTTCTTCAAATATAATACTAATTAAAAATGAAAAAACAAACAAGGATCAATTAACAATAAATGAGGAATTCATTAGAGATTTTATTAAAAAATTAAGGTTTTAATTCAGTCTGACTTATCAATACTAATATTTTTAGTTTTTCCCGTAATTTTATTAAGCTTAATTTCTAAAATACCGTTTTGATATCGAGCACGTGCGTGATCAGGATCAATAGCATTGGGTAAATTAATATTTTTTTTATATCTTCGTTTATTAATATCCGATTCTGCACTTATTGTTAAAGAATATTCAGTTGCCTTTAATTCTATATCGGTTTTCTTTATTCCCGGCATTTCTAGAACAATTATAATATGATCTTCCTCTTCCATAACCTCAGTGAGAGGTTCACGAAAGTTTTTTACAATTTCTCTTTTACCCATTTTAGGTTGAATATTGCCAAATTTTGAAATTTTTGGCTTTCCATCAGGTCCAACAGATAAATTAATGCCATATAAAAAAGGTCCCTGCAAATTAAATTTATCGCGATGTTTTCCTAAGCTTTTCATTAATTCTTCAGGTGTGAATTTACCGAAATTGGGAAAATCTTTAGTTTGTTTTAAAAAATCCTTCATAATTTTATTGATAATGTTCTTAAAAAAATTTGAATCACCTAAAAATTTAAAGTTTCCCCAGAGGTCGCCCCATTCATCGTTTTTGTCAAATTCATCGTTATCTTCATCATCATTATTTTTTTTGCTCATAACATTTCCACCTTTTTTATCCAAATTCTATTAACATAAATTTAATAACGATTATTTAAATTAAACAATTATATATAAGAAAGGAATGGCTAATAAATATATATTTAATCAATTATATCTACATAGTTAAAATTTAAATTTAAAAAATAATAGCGAAATTCTCATGTTTAAAGATATTAGTGAAGATGAAAAGGAATTATATTTAGATGTTTTAAGAGAAGGAACTTTTACACCTTTTAATAAATTTGTATCTCGTGGAGATTTACCTGATGTAATTGATATTGCAAATCCAAGAAAAGAGATTGACAGAAATATTTTCCGAGCAATAAAACAAACAAATAGAGATAAGTCGACTAGGTTAATCCCAATTCTAGGTAGCGCCGGAAGTGGAAAAACTCACGCATTTTGGGCTTATAAAGATAAAATTGGGCAAGTGGAAGAATTTGAAGTAGAAGGCTTAGAACCTATAAATTGGACAATTGTATACGTTCCCTCGCCTCCAGCAAGCGTTAGAGTATTATTTCATATTTATACATGTATTATAGAAGAATTAGGAGCGGATGTTATAAAAACAGTTTCAGAAAAATTAGTAACTAAGTGGGGTGGAAAGAAAAGAGGATTTTTCAGTAGACCAAAAGCTGATGATGTTATTTCAAGGGGCATAAGAGAATTTCCGGGTGTTGGTGCTGATATTGTCAAAGCATTAGTCTCTTTTCGTTTAGAAAAAGATAAAAGAGCGCTAGCTGAACGCTGGTTACTTGGGGAAGATCTTGAAGATGATGAATTAGATGATTTAGGAATAAATAGTGTAATCGAGGATGATGACACTTGTCTGGCAATGATAAAAATAATTACAGAAAATTTGGGAAAAGTAATTGTACTGTATTTTGATGAGATCGAATCTCCTTATAGGATGCATGGAGAGCTTGCTGAAAGGAAATTCTTAGAAGTATTAAAAAAGCAATATAATGAAGTTCAAAAATTAGTTATAGTGATTGCAGTTCTGAAAGAAATATGGCCACGTATATTGGAGATTGCCGACCAACCATTACGTTCTCGAATGGAACCCGAACAAGAACTCAAACCATTTAGTTTAAATGATTTAAAACTTTTCTTTGCAAATACTATGGAGCATTTTTGGGACCAGAATAATTTAAATCCACCCCTATATCCGCTTTTTCCATTAAATGAGGAAGTAATAAATGTAATTTATGAAAAATCAGGGGGAAATCCAAGGGATGCAATTAAATTGTGCAATAGATTTATTAATAAAATAATTAATAGGGAGATGTCTCTTGAAGAATTATCTTCACTGGAGGTAGATATTGTGGCTACATCTCAACCTCCTTCAATCTCTGCAGATACAGCAATAATTTCATCTAAAGTATCAGCAGCTCGTAAAAAGATTGAAGAAATATTTGACACCGAATATCTCATTAAAGTTAATCCAGCATCAATAGCAGGAGCTGCGTTAAAAAGTATTATAGACTTAGGAGAAATGAATAAGAAGGATTTTAATTATGAAATGGAATATAAATTTAAAATCGGGAAACGAGAATATACTATTGCTGCAATGATTGAATTCGGTATGAAAAAGTGGGGTTTGGAAATTCCATCTATAAAAACATTTGATCGAAGTGGAGGAGTGGCAGCATATTATGCTGCAAAAAGATTAAATGATGCTATTATTAATAGAGCAATAACGAATGGAATTTTAATTGTCCCTAGGGGAACAGCAGGGAAGAAATTTTCTTTAATTCTTGAAAGGGCACCTGAAATTGTTAAGTTTGAGATAAATGATGAAGAAGGGGAGGAATTAATTCGTTCTGCTATGCGATATCCATCAAGAATTGGTTGGGAAATGGCAAAAACAACATTCGAACAAATTGAAGATTATTCTCCTCCAGAAGAGGAGAGTCTAACCGAAACATTTGAGGAAAGAGCTAAAATTGAAGAAGATTTCATCGAAATTAAGGATACTCCAACCGAAATCAAGGAGGATATGGTTAAAGAAACTCCAGAAGATAGTATTGAAGATGAAGCAGAAGAAGAAGGCAGAGAATCTATGGAAAACATTGAAGATAATAAAGATTTAGATGAACTTTTTTAGCAAATTTTTAATTATCTCATCATTTTGTCTTATATTTTCAGAAAGATTAGAACAATTTTTACACAAATTAATTAATTCATTTAGATCAGTAATTATTAGATCATCATCGAGTTTTTCAGAGAGTTCTACTGCCTTATTGATAATATCTATTGCTTGAAGATAATATCCATCCTTTTTAGAATCAATTTCACTTAAGATATATTTTAAATTCTTATAAGCTTCATCTCGTTCCCTTAAATAAGTTGGATAATTTTCAGCAGTTTTTGCCTTTTCCTCTAATACTTTATGAATTTCAAGTTCTTCTATTTTTTTTGCCAGTTCTGCTGCTTTTACATAATGTTTTTTAGCATTTTTATAATCCTGAGATTCAAATAATTCTTCCGCAATTTTAACTGATTGAGCAATCTCATCAGGAATGATCTCACCCAAATCAATTAAATTTCTTGCTTCTTGGATCCTTTCCTCATCCAGAAGATCCTTTATTCGTTCATTAAGTTTTTCTCTAATTAATTTCGGTTCTTTTAATTTCTCATTTAATTCAATTCTTGAATGTAAAATCTCTTTTAAAAGGGATTTTAATTTTTCTTTATCTTTTGAAAAATTTTCCACGATTTTTGCTTCAATTTCATCAAAAATTGCTATAAAAGAGTCAATAAACTCTCCTGATGTTGTTATTAAACCTAAATATATTGATAATTTTTCATCTAATTTAATTTCTTTTGAATAATATTTCAAATCATCCTGTGTATAAGTGACATAGTTCAAATCTGATTTTTTAAAATGATTATCGCCTAAGTTTTTTAATATCTCTTTAGTTATTCCAATCTCCTTAATATAATATTCTGCCAAAAGATTAGGACCAAACGATTCGTCTATTTCATATAAAAAAATTCCAAGGGGCATTTTTAAAAATTCACATCTATTCTTTCTTGTTATCTTTTTTCATAAAATAACCAATTGTTCTTTTAAAATACTTTCTTTAAGAGAAGGGTGTATAGATTTATATGTAAGAACATCTACTTTACACTTTAATAGTTCCTGAAGTTCTAATTTTAAAGCTGCAAGATCCAGTAAGCTCTTTCTTCCCTCAAATTCAATTAATAAATCTATGTCGCTTTTATCTGAAGCTTCTCCTCTCACAATTGACCCAAATAAAGATGCTTTTTTAACATTGTATTGTTTAAGGACATTCACGATTTTCTCTTTAATATTTTCGATTTTATGCGACAATTTTTTAATCTCACTCATTTAATTTTAGTGAATAAATAAAAGTGTAAATCAAATTTAAAATATTAGTAAAATCAAGATTATTAAGTGTTTTCAATAAAAATTAAGAATTAAAATTTTTAAAGATGTTTTTTCTATCCCAATAGAATCTCTTAAAAATGCCGTTTCACATATTTTAGATTTTTGACACCCTTGTTAAAATCTAACGTCAAACTTGTAAGAAATCTTATATTGTTATCAGCTTAATATTTATTTTATTAGCCTTAAAAAATAAATCAATAATAGTGAGTAAAAGTGGAATTATTAGATAAATTCAATGAGAAGTTAGATATTTTATTAGCTTGGATAAAAAACCAATATGATAAGGCTGAGGATTTTCTCACGGATCACCGGAATGTGAAAATATCAATGATTATCACATTAATTGGTTATCATGCTTTATTAATTATCGGCGTAATTATTGCCCAGTTTAATTCTAATTTTACTGCAATTGATGGATATAATATATGGGATAATTGGATAAGTGACCTTGGTGGGATCACTTTTACCCCTATGCCTATTTTCTATGATTTAGCTGCTTGTTTAGCTGGCACATTAACAATACCTTTAACTTTTTTTATAGAGAAAACCGTGGCGCCGGTTCCTTCTAAACTAGAAGAACTCCATCAATATTCACGATGGAGATTTAGATTTTCTAGTTATGGTTTCTTATTTGGACTTATTGGAAATGTTGGATATATATTTGTTGGGTTGTTTTCAGCAGACAGAAACTATTGGGGACTCCATGGGATTGCAAGTATTTTATCTTTTGGGGGTTTTGTATTCGCTGGATTTTTCTTCGGTTTATGTATTGTATTGTATAAAACGAGCATTCCCAGAGAGTTTGGTATCTATATGATTATTGTACCCCCTTTAACAATGATATTGTATGAGATATTGCCAGCATATACACCCATATCGAATCCATTTATGGAATGGATGTTGCTTTTTTCTATTCTTGCATGGGTGAATCCACTCTGTATATACACCCTTAGACAGTTTAAAAAAGAGAAAATGCTTCAAAAAAAGTTAATTAAATAAAAATTAAAATTAAAATGTTCAAGAGGAGAAATAATTGAGGAAAAATGACAAGTTTAAAATGAAAATTAATAATTTTTTCGATTGGTTGCAAAAAAAAGAAGAAAAAATTGAAGTTTCTTTAACGATTCCTAAAATTGTAAGGATTTCGACGATTGGAGTATTAGTAATTTTTATTTCTGCATTAATTATAGGTGTGATTGTTGCTCAATTTGACCCTGATGGCTATAATATTATTGATAATTATATAAGTGATCTTGGATCATTTAATCACACTCCTTTACCGTATTTTTTGGACTATGGAGCGATGATTTCAGCTTTTTTATTAATCCCCATTATATTTTATATGGAAAAGCAATTTGCGCCACTCCCAAAGGATGCAAAAGATTTCCAAGAATTTTCTCGAATGAGATTTCGATTAAATAGTCTCGGTCTTCTATCTATGCTTATTGGAGTAGTGGGATTTTTTGGGATTGGATTATTTTCCGAAGATCGTACAACATCATTGGGGTTGCATATGATATTTTCGATTATTGTATTTAGTGGATTTGTTATTGCAGGAATTTTTTTTGGATTATTAATCACATTTTATCCTACAAGGATTCCAAGACTAATTGGGATATTTATGATTTTTGGACCCCCCATTGTAGCAATAATATTTTTATTAAATTTTCCCCCATCAAAACCATTTTGGGAGTGGATGATTATGTTTTCGATATTTCTTTGGATAATTCCGGTTGGAATAATATTAATTAAAAAAATAAGTGAAGAATTGGCTTTAAAATAATCAAAATTAGCCATTTATGTTTTAAATTGTTAAGTTTGATTCAGGTGTGCCTTTCTTAAAGGGTTTTAAGCGGGGAAATCCTTTTTCAATCATATTGATAATGTTGCCGTAATTTTTATTAAATTCGATTTCAATTTCTTCATAAGGAAAATCAATATATACGCCCCTATCTCCGACATATTCTACGAAAATATTTCCATCAACATCAAAAGGAGCCAAAAGTCCGTCATTTTCTCCATCAAATTCAACCATTGGTAAAAATCCACCTTTAAGAGCAGTATTTTTATCAAAAACGGGAGTAGCCTTGACCCATTTACCATTAAGATAGAGTTCGGAATATCCATGAAAATAAA
>Ga0209986_10000707_pt1 | contig 32915 bp, 27 predicted proteins | sample BlataG_FD_183168 | JGI IMG/M metagenome (GOLD analysis project Ga0209986, IMG submission 183168) | Deep subsurface microbial communities from Black Sea to uncover new lineages of life (NeLLi) - Black_00105 metaG (SPAdes) (version 2) | ecosystem: Environmental > Aquatic > Marine > Oceanic >...
AGAACGAGGTCAGCGGATCCCTTACCATCATTGCCAGCCAAGATACCTATGAGAAAATCGATTTTATACGCTTACAGGACCGAGTGCGCGCTCGCTCACCTGAGGAAGCCACGTCGATCTTAGAAAGCCTTGTTGATCTCTCTACTAGGCCTCAGATTCGGATCATCCCCCAATGGTTTCCACGATTGCCCTGGCTGGGGATGCGAATTGCCTTCCACTACCAATGGCAGGTCGAGTGATGGCGCGCGTGCTGGCTGTCGATCCAGGGAAGGTTCGCATTGGCCTTGCCATAAGCGATCCTACTGGAACTATCGCTCGTCCGCTGTCGATCCTCCGACACACCTCGCGGCGCGAGGATGCTCTGGCTATCTTGAAGTCTGCAGCCGAGCATGAAGCAGAGCTGATATTGGTCGGGGTAGCCTTGGATCAGGAGGGTGAAGTTGGTCCGCAGGCCCGGAAGGCGCTGCGCTTGGTTGATGTCTTGCGTGAAGAAGGCGACCTCCCAATCATGACTTGGGATGAAAGTGGATCCACTCAGGCGGCTCGGCGTGGGCCGAGGCGTGATGCGCGGCTTGATGCACGCGCAGCTGCGGTCATTCTTCAGGAGTACCTCGATGCGCAGAAGGGGTAGCCTTCTGCAATTTCTCATCCTGGCATCAACTCTAGCCATCCTGGGATGTGGTACGGTCTGGGTTGTAGGAATGATCTTCCTTGGGGTGCCACAGGCCGTCACCCGGTTAGGTCCCGCATCACCAGAGTTGAACCCTTTCCAACGAACGCTGCTATCCATTTACCTGCTGTCTAAAGAGCGCGCGCTTGACGCTCCGGCTGGCGACCCTGCGATTAGCTTCGAGCTTGCGGTGCTGCAAGGGGAACCCGCCTCAGTTGCAGTTGACCGGTTGCAGACCGCCGGCGTTGTCTATGATGGCACACTTTTACGAAATTACCTGCGTTACCACGGTCTGGATGTGAGCGTTGAAGCCGGTCGCTACAAGGTCCACGGGAGTATGACCATACGCGAGCTAGCTGCAGCGCTCCAAACTGCCAGCCTATCAGCAGACTTCTTTACCGTACTGGAGGGCTGGCGGGTGGAGGAAATCACTGCTGCGCTGCCGGGAGACACCCTGGATTTCGAACCGGCTGACTTCCTAACCGCCACCCGCGTGCGTCCATCCAGTTTTTTCTTCGCCGATGAGCTACCAGAGCCGCCATCGTTGGAGGGTTTCCTCTTCCCTGACACGTATCACCTCTCACCCGAACTTACTGCACACGATCTGGTATTCATTATGCTCGACAACTTCGAAGCCCAGGTAGATTCTGAATTGCGCGCCGGGTTCAGCCATCAGGGACTCAGTCTTTACCAAGCAGTGACGCTGGCTTCAATCGTTGAGCGTGAAGCAATCATGGCTGATGAGCAGCCAATCATCGCCTCGGTGTTTATTAACCGATTGGCGCTTGGCATGAAGCTCGAGGCCGATCCAACCGTTCAATACGCAGTTGGGACCCAGGCCGATGGATGGTGGAAAACTTCGCTTACCTTCGACGATCTTGAATTTGACTCACTGTATAATACATACCGTTACGGCGGATTGCCGCCGGGACCCATCGCCAATCCTGGGCTCTCCGCCCTGCGCGCAGTTGCCTTCCCTGAAAGGACAACCTACCTCTACTTCCGCGCGCTGTGCGATGGTTCTGGTGGTCATGCCTTCGCTGTGACGTACGAGGAACACCAGCGGAACGCTTGTCCCTAACAGTGCTCCTTTATCCCCATCGAGGAGGATGATTTTCAATGACCCCCAGAAAGATAGCGCCATTTGGCTCCTGGCGTTCACCCATCACCGCGGCTTCTGTCGCCGCAGCCGGGAAATCTACGATGGAGATCCACCTATCAGACGACCACCTCTACTGGCTCGAAATGAGACCTCACGAGGGCGGTCGTTATGTGGTCATGCGCGGTTCCTTGGATGGATCGGTGGCGGATGTTACGCCGTCAGGCTTCAACACCCGGACACGTGTCCACGAATATGGTGGTGGATCCTATATTGTCCACCGATCGACAATCTATTTCTCAAACTTCACCGACCAACGACTCTACCGCCTTGACCCCGATCAGCCACCGCGTCCAATTACTCCTGAGCCTGAGATTCCGGCGGGTTTACGCTACGCTGATGGGCAGGTGACCCTAAACGGACGACTAATCATCTGCGTCCACGAACGACACCAAGAGGGTAGCGAAGCGACCAACGAACTCGTCGCTCTGCCCACAGACGGCTCGGCGCCGCCACGAACAATCGTAGGCGGCGGTGATTTCTACTCCAGCCCCCGCCTCAGTCCCGATGGCCAGTATCTTGCGTGGCTGACCTGGGACCATCCTCAAATGCCTTGGGAGGGTACTGAATTGTGGGTGGGGGAACTCCTCCCCGATGGATCGATTGATGGCGCCCGCAAGATCGCCGGCGGTCCACAGGAGTCTATTTTCCAACCCGAATGGAGCCCGGATGGGATCCTGCACTTCATTTCCGACCGTAGCCGATGGTGGAATCTGTATTGTGAACACGAGGGTGAAGTAGCCCCTCTGGCGCCTATCAAGGCTGACCTTGGTGTGCCCCAATGGCAATTCGGATATTCGCGTTACACATTCTTATCAGATGGCCGCATTGTTTGTGTCTATAACCAGGACGGGCTACATCACCTCGGTCTGATCGAACCGGGAAAAGGCAGCCTTAAGTCTCTGGAGACGGAATTCACCGCTATTCTCTGCGTTAAAAGCGACGGTGGCGATGAACTATATTGTGTGGCGGGAGATTTCCAACAGGCCCCTTCCATTGTTCGCATAGATGCAGGAACTGGAGAGGCCAAGGTCATCTACACCACTGTCGAGCAAGTTGTCGATCCCGGCTACGTCTCAATCCCCCGATCCATCGAATTCCCTACCGAAGGCGATTTAACCGCTCACGCGCTTTTCTACCCGCCGACCAACCGCGACCACACAGGACCACCGGACGAACTCCCGCCGCTCCTGGTGCTCAGCCACGGTGGCCCAACCGGGGCAGCACGATCTTGCATGCAGCTAAGTATCCAATACTGGACCAGCCGTGGGATCGCCGTTATCGATGTGAATTACGGTGGGAGCACAGGCTATGGCAGGAATTATCGCCAGAGGCTAAACGGCCAATGGGGTGTGGTCGACACCATAGACTGCATTAACGCAGCCCGCTATCTGACCGATCAGGGCGAAGTCGACGGCCAAAGGCTCATGATCCGCGGCGGCAGCGCAGGAGGTTACACGACGTTATGCGCGCTGACCTTCCACGACATTTTCTCTGCCGGCGCCAGCTACTTCGGGGTGGCTGACGTGGAAGCGCTGACGATTGACACGCATAAATTCGAATCGCGCTACCTATACAACCTGATCGGCCCTTATCCGGAGACGAAAGATCTTTATCACGCACGATCGCCGATCCACTTCACTGACCGGCTTTCTTGTCCGGTGATCCTATTTCAGGGGCTGGAGGACATGGTCGTTCCCCCCTCACAAGCTGAACTCATGGTCAATGCCTTAAAGGCGAAAGGTTTGCCATATGCCTACCTTGCTTTCGAGGGTGAACAGCATGGCTTCCGCAAAGCGGAGACCACCCAGCGCTGCCTGGAGGCCGAGTTATATTTCTACGCACGGATCTTCGGTTTCGATCTGGCTGATCCAGTAGAGCCAGTGCTAATCGAAAACCTATAATTGGAGCCGAGAACGATATCTTATACGGGAATGGTATATCCCCTTTTCCTGCTGGTGGCTGCTGTTTTTCGCCAGACTCAACATAATTTACCTATAAACTATGGCTATGCGCAGTAAAATGAGTGAAATGTATAGTTTGTATGATTACAAGTAACACGAACTTCCCCCCTGCTTGATCTATCTCTCCTCGACATCCTTGAACAACTCACCGCTCATGGACCTATCGTCTGATAGAAGAGTGGCAAGGGTTCTACTTCCGAGTCGGTGAAGTTAAACGCCTGGAGTATGCGCTGAACAGCAGTGTCGCGTTGGTCAGCCTTATTGGCGTGTACAGTGAACAGCGCATCACCCCGATCCACCCGATCGCCTACTTTGCAATGGATCACCACCCCAACCGCATGATCAATTGTATCGCCCTTCCCCGCTCGACCTGCTCCTAACTCCATGGCCGTTAAACCCACCTCCCTGGCGTTGATAGTCGCCACAGCGCCGGTCTGAGAAGCGACGACTGTTTCCACCAATTGAGCACGTGGTAGCCGTCCAGGCTCCTCCACTACGCTTACATCTCCTCCCTGAGCATCGACCAACTCCACGAACTTTTCATAGGCTGTGCCCCTATCGAGCGATTTTGAAGCCATTTCTACAGCATGTCGTATACCCCCACTTTGACCAGCCAGTACCAACATATGCCCAGCTACCTCCAGACAATGTTGGCGAAAGTCGGGAGGTCCGTCACCATGCAGCGTTTCTATCGCCTCACGCACTTCCAGGGCATTACCTACAGCGTGGCCCAATGGCTGATTCATATCCGAGATCAACGCCACGACACGCCGATCAGCACGTCGACCGATGTCCACCATCATCTCTGATAAAACCACCGCCTCATCGATCGTCTGCATGAATGCCCCCACCCCTACTTTTACGTCGAGAACGATCGCCTGGGCGCCGGCGGCGATTTTCTTACTCATCACTGATGAGGCGATGAGAGGGATCGACGGCACCGTCCCCGTCACATCCCGCAAGGCATAGAGTTTTCCGTCTGCCGGCGCCAGGTCAACCGTCTGACTAGAAAGCACCATGCCTATACGACCCAGTTGGTCTAGGAATTGCTCGGTGGTCAAATCAACCCTGAATCCAGGTATTGATTCCATCTTATCCAGCGTACCCCCGGTGAAACCTAAACCACGGCCAGTCATTTTAGCCACCGGCACTCCACAAGCAGCCACAACCGGTTGTACGACTAAAGTCGTTTTATCTCCCACACCCCCCGTAGAGTGTTTGTCAACCGCGATCGGCACCACGGACGAAAGATCAAGTTGTTCGCCGGAGGCCGCTATGACCCGCGTCAAATCAGCTGTCTCTCGCGCCGTCATGCCCCGAAATAGGACTGCCATCGCCCAAGCCGCAGCCTGATAGTCGGGAATTTCGCCACGCGTGAATCCTTCAAGAAAGAAAGTGATTTCCTCCCGGCTGAGTTCTCCCCCGTCCCGCTTCTTGATTATGATATTGACCGCTCGCATGACTAACCTCCAAAGGGATTATACAATCGGATGTGAATCCGATACCTGCTATAATCACCCAAAACCAAATCGAGGCAACCAATGACCGAAGTAGACAAAATTCTTACCAATGCCATCATTGTAACCATGGATGACGAGTACCGCATAATCCCTGGTGGAGCATTGGCAGTGCGGGACGACACGATCGTCGCTGTCGGACCGGAGGGAGATGTACTCGGATCGTATTCTGCACCGGAGGTCATCGACTGCGACGGTAGGACAATGATCCCAGGGTTGATCAACGCTCATACTCACGCGGCAATGACCCTCCTGCGTGGTTTAGAGGATGATCGACGTCTAGATGTCTGGTTGTTGGCCTATATCATGCCTGTGGAGCGGGAGTTCGTCAACCCAGTATTTTGCCGCCTGGGGACACAGTTGGCCTGCGCCGAGATGATCCGGAGCGGCGTGACATGCTTTGCCGATATGTACTATTTTGAAGATGCTGTGGCAGCGGCAACGGCTGAAATCGGAATGCGAGCGGTGTGTTCCCAGACTGTTCTTAAATTTCCAGCACCGGACGCTGATTCCTTCGAGGACTCCTTGGCTGCAGCTCGCGAGTTCATCCAACGCTGGTCTGGTCACCCTCTCATCGTACCATCAGTAGCGCCACATGCACCCTATACAACCACACCTGAAATCCTAAAGGCTTGCATCGATCTGGCGATCGAATTTGATGCACCACTTCATACTCACCTCTCAGAGACCCTTCAAGAGGTCGAACAATGTCGTGAACGCTACGACATGCCGGTCATCCCATGGGTTAAGAAGTTGGGTCTTCTCGAAGCTAAGGTTATTGCCGCACACTGCGTCCACATAGACGACGGTGAAATTCACACCCTTAAACACGCAGGCACTGGAGTGGTCCACAATCCTTCTAGCAACCTCAAATTGGCTTCCGGTTTCGCCCCGGTAACTGAGATGCTGGCTACTGGGTTGAATGTTGGCATAGCTACAGATGGGCCAGCTTCCAACAATGACCTTGATATGTTCAAAGAGATGCGGTTGGCGACCTTCATTGCCAAAGCGGTCACTAGAGATCCAACCGCGCTGCCGGCCCGTCAGGTTTTCGAAATGGCCACCACAATGGGCGCGAAAGCGCTGCACCTTGGTCATCTTATAGGATCTCTCGAGACCGGCAAACGAGCTGATCTGACCATGGTTGATCTGCAAACCACCCACAACTTACCCCACTTCGACCGTAATCCAGATGCAATTTATTCCCGCTTGGTCTACGCCACAAAATCAACCGATGTGACAGATGTGATCGTCAATGGGAGATGGTTAATGCGTGAGCGAAATTTGCTCACAGTGGATGAAATAACTGTGCTAGAGACTGTGGCGGATTACGCTAAGCGCATCGACACTTTCCTGATCGAACGTGAGCAATCAGTACTCTCCAAGCTAGTGGCTATCGGCGGCGCCAGGCAGGAGGAGAGCTATGAGGTACAGATCAAAGTTCGCCTTTCCGACCCAGCTCCGGTTTTTGACAAGTTAACCAGCGGCGCGTTTGAGATTGTCCGCACCGCCCACTACCTTGAATATGACAACTACTTCTCATTCGCCGACCCTAACCAAGGGCGCCTACGCTACCGTGAAGATGATTTTATCGACGAAAAAGGTAACGTCTTCAATGTACGCTACCGTTTGACTTTAACCGGACCTGCGGTGGAAGGAGAGTACCCCAATTCAGTGCTCCTCTCTCGTTCGAGATTCATCGCGCCAGCCAAGCAAAGCTCACGCTTCTACCGTGAATATTTCAACCCCCTCGATGAGATAGAAATTCACAAGGATCGGTTGCGTTGGCTGTTGCGCTTCCAAGGAGTGGAGCTGTTTGTAAATATTGATCGAGTATTAAAGCCGGCACTTGATGGTTGGTTCCTGGAAATTAAAAGCCGTACATGGTCCCGGCGTGACGCAGAACTTAAAGCAGAAAAGATTTCCGAGCTGCTCCATGCGCTTGAGGTTGAGGACGCCGAAGCGGTTCCGCAGGAGTACCCGGCTTTGGTAGCTGAAAAAACTACCCTCGAGTAGCGGGGAGGGGTATATCCGCATCGTTAGTGTCATCCTGAGCGGAGCGAAGGGCTCAGGACAAACTCCGTTCATTCTTCTTCATCCGATTTCAGGAAACGCTGCTTCCATTCGTAGAGCCGATTGAGCGCTTCGAGAGGTGTCAGCGAAGCAACGTCGATCTTCTTCAACTCTTCTAACAGGGGATTCGTCTCTGGAAATAGCGTCATCTGACGGGCTGGAATTTGCTCCCTATCCCGCGCCTGGCGGGATTCCATCTCAAACAGCGCTAAAATCTCCTGCGCTCGGTTGATAACCGGTCGTGGCAGACCCGCTAATTCAGCGACATGGATGCCGTAGGATTTATCCGCTCCTCCGGGAACAATCTTGTGTAGAAAGACCACTTGTCCGCCCTCATCAGATACAGCAACATTGTAATTGCGAACAGCTGGCAGGACGTCTGAGAGATGGGTTAGTTCGTGGTAGTGGGTAGCAAAAAGGGTTCGGGCACGCAGGCGCGGGTGGTTGTGAATGTATTCGACCACCGCCCAGGCAATGGATACGCCATCATAGGTGCTGGTACCACGTCCAATCTCATCCAATATCAACAGGCTACGGGTCGAAGCGTGATGTAGGATGTTGGCCGTCTCCACCATTTCAACCATAAAAGTTGACTGACCAGCATGGATTTCATCCTGAGCTCCAATACGAGTGAAGATGCGGTCAACCAACCCCAGCCGGACTGAGCGAGCCGGGACATAGCTACCCATTTGCGCCATCAGGGCGATAAGGGCTACCTGGCGAAGATAGGTGGACTTTCCACTCATATTGGGACCGGTGATGATTCGCACTCGCTCACTATCATCATACACGGCGTCATTGGGTACAAACCGCCCACTTTGGATGAACTCCTCAACCACCGGGTGGCGACCCTCGCGTATCTCGAGCACATCCTCCTCGACCACCTCTGGTCGGATATAACCCTTATTGGAAGCCGTCTCTGCCAAACCACCGATCACATCCAATCGTGCAAGAGCTCGGGCTGTTTTAAGCAGCCGCGGAGCCCATTCACCGACCTGATGACAGAGATCGCTGAATAGGTTACCCTCGATCTGGCGAATGCGCTCTCCGGCAGTCAACACCAGCGATTCATATTCCTTCATCTTGGGAGTGATATAGCGTTCAGCATTTACCAATGTCTGCTTACGGATATACACCTCGGGAACGAGATCGGTGTTCGCCTTGGTCACTTCAATGTAATAACCAAACACCTTGTTATAGCCGACCTTAAGGCTTTTGATCCCGGTGCGCTCACGCTCAATTGACTCAAGTTGAGCAATCCATTCCCGCGCCTCACGTGATGCCTCAACTACGTTATCCAACTTCTCCGAGTATCCCGGCCGAATAACCCCAATATGCGCCAATGTGGCCGGCGGGTCATCAGTCAAAGCGCGTTCCAGCAGTTCGCACAAATCCGAAAAGGGATCGAGGTTCGTAACCAGTGAACCCATCGGACCGTCTCTATGTTCTTCCAGCAAACCAATGACTATTGGCAGGCGCTTGAGCACCTCTCTCAAGCCGACCAAATCGCGGGGTCCAGCAATACCAGCCGTGGCTCGGTTGGTTAACCGCTCTAAGTCCCCCAGCTTTTTCAAGGCCAGACGTACTTCTGCCCGCCAGATGCCGTCAGTGTAGAGCGTCTCAACTTGGTCAAGCCGATGACCGATAAGTTCCAGGTCCAACAGTGGATTGCTGATCCAATGACGAATAAGGCGGCGTCCCATGGGGGTCACCGTTGCGTCTAAAACCCCCAACAACGACCCGCGCACCTCACCAGTGCGTAATGTCTCGGTAAGTTCGAGATTTCGGCGTGTGGCTGTATCAAGCGCCATAAATTCATCAAGCGAGTAGGTCGAGAGGCTTATGAGCAATTTAAGCGCCACCTGCTGGGTTTGACCAAGGTAATAGACAATCGCAGCTGCAGCTCGCGCGGCGAGTGGCAGCCCCGCCAAGCCGAAACCATCCAATGTCACCGTTCCAAAGTGTTCCTTCAGGGTCTCGTAAGCCCGCTCGGTTTCAAATCGCCAATCAGGCAATGAGGTAATGTGCCCCTCCCATCCATCCCCTAGTGAAAACGATTCCGGTGCGAGCACCTCGGCTGGTTGGAGACGGTTTAGCTCGTGTCGGATGGCGCTGAATATGTCTAAAGCTTCAATTTGGGTGGTGGCGAACTGGCCGGTACTGATATCGGCATAAGCCACCCCTGCCGCATCCACATCGGGTACAACTGCGACCAAGTAGTTATTAGCGTCGCTGGGCAGCAGGTCAGGTTCGACCACCGTGCCGGGTGTTACAACCCGCACCACCTCGCGCGGAAACAGACCACCCACGGGTCCATCTCCTACTTGATCGCAAATCGCGACGTGATAACCTTTATCGATCAAACGCGCTAAATAATTGTCCACCGCGTGATGTGGAATGCCAGCCATCGGTATCCGCTCTCCCTTGGCCACATTGCGGGAGGTGAGTACAATGTCTAACTCACGGGAGGCGATTTCCGCATCTTGGTCAAAAGTCTCGTAAAAATCACCCAGACGGAAAAATAGAATCGCGTCCGGATAACGTCGTTTAATCTCTAAATACTGCTTGCGAATCGGGGTGATTTTATTGCTCATCTCAATAGCATTCTATGCTGAGCGATGCTAAACGGCAAGGCTCTGTGATATACTGCCCACATGATTCAAATCGTCGCTGTTGACCTCGGTGGCACTAATATCCGGGTGGCGTATTTCCCCACTCCTGAGCCTCCACCTACAATGCATAATAAATTGCTCACACATGCTTCGGAAGGTCCCGAGGCGGTTATCGCACGGATTATAGAAGCAATCCACGCAGTATTACCCACCGAGCGGGATGACCTACGAATCGGCGTCGGATCTCCCGGTCCGATAGATCCCTATCGGGGCGTGATCCTCAAAGCAGTCAATCTTCCCGGTTGGGTAAATATCCCTCTCCAAGCAAGGCTACAAGAGCATTTCGCCTATCCTGTGGTGGTGGGTAATGATGCAAATGTTGCTGCGCTCGGCGAGTGGCGCTTCGGCGCCGGAAAAGGCGTTTCTAATTTAATTTACCTTACCATAAGCACCGGGATTGGCGGCGGTGTAATCGTGGATGGACAATTGCTGCTCGGCGCCCAGGGCTTGGGAGCTGAGCTGGGTCACATGACGGTCGAGCCTGGCGGACCGATATGCAGTTGCGGTCAACTCGGGCACTTGGAAGCAGTCGCCGCCGGCCCCGCTTTAGCTCGACAAGCGACGACGTTAATCGAAGCCGGTCGACCGTCCATCTTAGCGCAAAGGTTGGCCGTCACTGATCATCTGACCGGTAAAGACATAGGCGAGGCGGCACAGTCGGGAGACATGCTGGCATGTGAGATTATTGAGCGAGCTGGTGAAATTATCGGCCGCCACATGGCTGATCTGGCTCACGCTTTCAACCCCCAGGCATTCGTCCTCGGTGGAGGTGTATCACAGCTTGGACCACTTCTCTTCGAGCCCATCGAACGCTCGTTACACACGCATGTGATGGATCCAGCTTATCTAAAGGATCTGCGGGTCGTCCCGGCAGCTTTGGGAGACGACGCCGGCTTAATCGGCGCGATGGTGCTGGCTAGTCAATAATGAAATCCCGTCTACAAGACCTGACCCTCATCACACTTGTGTTCAGTTTCTTATTCCTGAGCATCGCCGCGTGCTCCACAGGACCTGAAGAGACCTCCACCTTGGTCTATGGATTGACGCTTGCCCCCTCTGGCATCGACCCCCATTTAAACGCCTCCTCTGAATTAGGCATCCCCCTCCGCTCGGTGTACGACACCTTGGTTTTCCTCAACCCCGAAACTGGTAAATTCGTCCCCGGACTGGCTGAAAGTTGGACGATCTCTCCCGACGGATTGACCTATATTTTCACCCTTCACCGTAACGTGATCTTTCACGATGGCACACCATTCAACGCCCAAGCAGTGCTAGCCAATCTCGATCGTATACGTGATCCTAATAATCATTCCCAAAAGGCTGTGTTCATGCTTGGCCCACTTGAAGAAGTGGAGCTCATCGACGACTACAAGGTGGCTATCCACTTGAGCGAGCCCTACGCCCCCTTGCTCGATTCCCTTTCAGACGTTTACCTGGGTATGGCTTCTCCAACCGCATTCGAGACCTGGGGAACCGCGGAGTATCAATTCCACCAAGTCGGTACAGGACCCTATCGCTTTGTTGAGTATATACCGAACGACCGCTTGACCCTAGCTCACAACCCAGATTATGCATGGGCTCCCTCAATCTACTATCAGCCGCAAGCAGATATCCAGAACATTATCTTTCGTTTTTATGAAGACTCCTCTACACGGGCCCTCGCCTTAGAGAGTGGCGAGATTGATATCGTAGGTGAGGTCCCGCCCCACGACGCCTCCCGTCTGTCGGTCAACGCTGATTTCACCTTGTATCCGATATCCATTCCAGGCCAGCCGATGCAGTTCTTCTTCAACACGCAACTGCCACCAACAGATGATGTGATTGTCCGGCGAGCCCTGATCCACGCCGTTGATCGTTCATACGCAGTGAACACCGTTTTCGGTGTTTACTCTGTTGTCGCCCACAGCCCATTTTCAGCCAGCGCTTTCAACCTCCAATCTCAGGATCTCATCCTCGACTACGATCCAACAAGAGCTGAGAGTTTGCTTGAGGCAGCCGGATGGACTGATGAGGATGGCGACGGCATACGGAGCAAGAACAACATCCCCCTCGAACTCCACATCGTTTCACCCCCTTGGGGATCCAACTCCGAGGTAGCCCAACTTATTCGGGCAGATTGGGAAAACATTGGCGCCAGGGTCACATTGGAGATCGCCTCAGGATTCGGACCTCTGAAAGAGATTCAAACGCAGGGCGAGTATCACGCCATTGGGATCAATTTCTTTGGTACCGACCCCGACTTGCTGCGATCGTTTTACTCCAGCACTGGACTCTACAATTGGACCGGATTTTCTGATCCGAAGCTGGACCAGTTACTCCTACAAGCCTCTCAAACATCACTTGACCCAAACGAGCGCCTTCGCCTTTACCAGCAATTTGTGTCATATGTACAGGAAGAGGCTCTACTGCTTCCTATTCGTTTTTACGTTAACCTGGTTGTCGCCAGTAAGCGCGTCGAAGGATTGCATTTCTCTGCTCAGGGATGGTATCCCATTCTGATCGACCTGCGAATATCGCAATAGCTACCGTCACTCGGCGGCTAATGGAAGGCCTGCTCACCGCGTGGGCGGCGGTTAGTTTGACGTTCTTCGCTTTGCGGGTTGTTGCCGGTGACCCGGTCGCCAGCCTGCTCTCACAAGGTTTGGCCTCACCCGAGCAGGTCGAGTCCCTCCGACGGTCATTGGGCTTAGATGCCCCTCTGCTCATTCAATACTTACAATTTTTGAGGGGGTTCTTACGCGGCGATTTAGGGACCTCACTCTACACCAGCCGCCCAGTGAGTGTCGTGATTGCAGAACAGTTGCCGGCAACCATCACCCTAGCACTCGCCGGGTTATGTCTCGCGCTCTTGTTCGGACTCGGCTTAGGAGTGACTGCTGCTTGGAAGGAGCACTCAGCTGCTGGGCGTCTTGCTGCTCGCTTAGCTGGTCTGGCCACAGCATTACCGGTAGCTTTCACCGGTGTGATAGGTTTGCTACTGTACCGCTACATCCTGCAATGGTTTCCTTCAGTTGGTTTCATTGCTTCCAGGCGCCTGTTCTTGCCCGCCTTGGTTCTGGGTTTCTCATCCGCAGGCGCCATTGCCCGGGTTGTCCAAGCCGGTCTTTTTGAAAGCATGAGGAGTCCCTATATGCTTGCAGCGAGGGCCAGGGGAATAGGCCGCGGTGTTCGCCTTCTCTGGCATGCCCTCCGACCGGCGCTGCCGCCTGCCACTTCGTTAAGCGCACTTGAGGCTGCCTACCTCTTTGCCGGAACAGTTGTTACCGAAACAGTTTTTTCCCGACCTGGATTAGGCCGCCTATTAGTCAGTTCGATACTGCAGGGTGACTATCCCATCGCGCAGGGAGTGGTAGCCTTGGCAGCGTTGTTCTACACTGCCAGTCATATCATCGCCGATATTCTGGCCTTTCTGATCGACCCTCGGCTTCGGAAAGCAACATGAGACGCGATGTACCGGCGCTGTTATCTGCTGGTTGGCTGCTCGCTGTTTGTATTGTGAGCATAACCGCTCCTATGATCTCAAATAGTAGTCCTTACCAACCGGTAGCCGAACCGCTCACACCCCCTGGTCAACATTTTATGCTGGGGACAGACGCACTTGGTCGAGATGTCTGGACACGACTGGTCTATGGCGCTCGAATAAACCCTGGTGCATCACTACTGGCAACCGCGATTACAGTGACCATAGGTGGGCTTTTCGGATTGATCGCCGCCTCGATCAGTGGATGGCTCGATCGTACAATTATGTGGATAGCTAACGCTATGCTCGCCATCCCAGGTTTACTCCTGGCAATGTTGTTCGTCGCTGCGATGGGACCAGGGCTCCCAACCGTCATTCTTGCTATTGGTTTCGGCGGAGCTCCAGGTTTCGCCCGTTTAGCTCGAACCATCTTCCAGCAAGTTCGTGAGCGCGGGTACGTCACCGCCGCAAAAGCCCTTGGCGCAGGGCGATCATGGGTTGCCCTACACCACCTGCTGCCCAACGCCCAAAGCCAATTGCTATCCTTAGCGACGACTCACTTTGCGTGGGCATTTATGGGGACGACCACACTTACTTTCCTTGGCTTGGCCGGAGACCCCTCCATCCCCGAGTGGGGGGCAATGCTCAACACAGGCCGGGCGCACCTGATAGATGCCCCTTGGCTCGCCCTATTTCCCGGACTGGCGATCAGCCTGACCATCCTTGCAGTACAGAGCCTGGGCGCGCGGTTGGCAAATTCAGAAAGTAATTAGGGGGTAATTATCCTGCTTCCACCAAGAGATCATCTTTGTGGTAGACTCCTCTCCAGGACGATACTTTCTAAAAATTGAGGCTCATCGGGTTGACGAACCTAGCTCTGGGATACTCCATCAGTATTGGTTTGAATTAATTTTTCAATTATGTTCCCTGTTCTGCTGGCTCTAGCACTCCTTTTCGACTTCCTCAATGGCATCCACGATAGCTCCAACATCGTGGCGACCGTGATTTTCTCGCACGCTTTACGTCCACGAGTAGCACTTTTTATAGCAGCGATTGCCCACTTCGCAGGACCTTTCCTCTTTGGCGTAGCCGTAGCGACTACTATCGGAAAGGGTCTACTCGATCAAAACGCCCTACAGGCTAACGTCATAGTTGCAGCTCTCATCGGCGCTATCCTATGGAATCTCATCACCTGGTATCTAGGCATTCCGTCCTCATCTTCTCATGCTTTAATTGGTGGTTTATTAGGAGCATCGGTGCTCTCCAGCGGATTGCTTGTCGTGCAATTAGACGGTTTGATCAAAATCCTCGTGGCTTTATTGATCTCGCCAATACTGGGGTTGGTGGTCGGCTTCCTCGTTATCCGTCTCACATTTTGGGCAGTACGCGATGCTAGCCCACGCATCAACCACTTTTTTCGACGGATTCAGATACTTACCCTCATTGGGCTGGGACTCAGCCATGGTACCAATGATGCCCAGAAGACCATGGGGGTCATCACTTTGGGACTGGTGCTGGTGGGCGATTTGCAAGACTTTCACGTTCCACTATGGGTGGTTGCTGCCAGCGCGGCAGCAATTGCACTCGGAACTTCGCTTGGTGGGTGGCAGCTTATACGGACACTGGGAGGGAAGATGTTTCGCATCCGCCCAATACATGGCTTCACCTCCCAGATAGCTGGAGCCTCTGTCATTTTGGTCGCCGCGCTGCTTGGCGGCCCGGTGAGCACTACCCAAGTGATGAGTTCGGCGATTATCGGTGTTGGAGCGGGCGAGCGGATTAGCAAAGTTCGCTGGAGCATCCTCGGCGATTTGATCACCGCTTGGCTGCTCACTATTCCGGCGACGGCCGGGCTCGCCGCACTCGCCTGGTATCTCTTGGACATGTTCGTGGTGTTTTAATAACCCATGATTAATGTCACTCCGAGCAGCTAAGCTGCGAGGAGTCTCCACGGTACTAACTTCATTCCCTAACGATGCTCCGTAGGAGATCCCTCACTCGCAGAGCCTGCCCTGCCTGTCCCGAGTGCAACCGAGGGGAGCCTGTCGAAGGGCTCGTTCGGGATGACATTCGGCCCCGGAAGTGTCACCCCGGCCACATTTTCACCATTTTCTCCAACCCAGACCCTAACCATCTCCACGATACATACCTCAACCCCTTGCCTGGCTGAGAACCAGTGGATATGGGGGTCATCTGCCTTGAACCAATTTGACTGACGGCGGACAAATTGGCGGGTCGCACGGCGCATGCGACGCACTGCTTCGTCGAGGCTGATTATCCCTTGCAGATAATCCGCGATTTGATGGTAGCCGATGGCTGTCATCGCCGGCAGTTCTGGCGAAAGCCCGCGCGCTAACAACCCTTCAACCTCTTTTACCAATCCGGCTTCGATCATGGCATCGATTCGGGCGTCAATCCGTGCGTATAGTTCAGATCGCGACAAGGTGAGACCCACTCGCAGTACACGGAAAGGCGGGGGATGAGCCATTCGTTGTTGGCTGGGAGGGAGGCCAGTAACCTGGTAAATTTCCAACGCTCGAATAACCCGGCGAATGTTGCGGTGATCGAGGAGTGATGCTGTGTCAGGGTCGACATATGCCAATCTTTCATGCAATGCCTGTGAACCATGTGTAGCAGCGAAGGCTTCCAACTCACGCCTTAGACCAGGATCGCCAGATTTCGGGGGTGGGGACCAACCCTCCAAAATAGCAATCACATACTGCCCTGTCCCCCCAACCAGAAATGGTAATTTTCCTCGAAGATGGACCGCTTCGATCGCTTCATGCGCCGCGCGCCGAAAGACTGCCAGGCTCCACGGGTTTTCTGGTTCGGTAACGTCGATCAAATGGTGAGGAATACGCGCACGGTCTTCTAGTGAGGGCTTGGCGGTGCCTATATCCATCCCTCGATAGACCAATCTCGAATCAGCTGAGACGATCTCGCCATTCAATCGCTGGGCTAGATGGATTGAAATCTCTGTCTTACCGACAGCTGTGGGACCGATGATCGCGACTAGAGGAGGTAACTTCGTCACGAGACACCTGGCTCGCCATCGACAGCATCAACATAGTGCTCTAATCTCTCGACAGCTCCTGAAGAGGAACGATCAATGGCGATAACGTCAATACGCCACATTGTATCTAACATTTCATGGGCTTCTAGATAAGCCCATGCAGCTCGCTGAAGACGCCGGCGTTTGGTCACCGTGATGCTTTCCTCGGGCCAACCAAAATCATGAGTCGTTCGCGTCTTGACTTCGATGAAGACTATCATCTCATCATCTTGCGCTACAATATCCACCTCCCCCTCGGGTGTGCGCCAATTCCGAGCGCGGATGCAGTAGCCCTTAGATTCCAGGTGGCGTAAAGCGACCGCTTCACCCCACTCTCCTATTTGACGTCGTCTCATCGCTCAGGGTTAACCTCATCATTAATCCTATCGCCGCAGATGAAAAGCGTCAAGCAAGCTGAAACGTTTCCCTTTTCTGGATATCTTATGCTAGACTGTCAGAAGCCTTTCAGGGGAGTAAATTCATCATGACCTACGTCGGCATGCTTAAACAGGCGGACATCTTCCATGATCTCTCTCCCGCACAAATTGAGAAGGTGGCTTCGATCTGTGAGGAGAAACGATTCGGCGTGGGTGAGATCATCTTTGAAGAGAAGTCAACCAGCGATGAGCTATATGTTATCGCTCACGGCCAAGTGGAAATCCTATTTGATCCTGCTTTGGTTAGCGACCGTCCTGAAACATCCAGCCGTCCTACGACAATTGCCACCCTACGTCGAGGCCAATCGTTCGGCGAGATGGCTCTGGTCGATCGTGGTCTCCGTTCAGCCAGCGCCCGAAGTGCGAACCATGAGACCCTGTTGATCATCATCCCCCGTCAGGAGTTGATGCAAATCTGCGACGATGATCCGATGCTTGGCTACCATCTGATGTACAACCTGGCAGCCGATCTTGCGCTCAAGATCCGCGGCTCTGGCTTGATGATTCGAGAGAAATTACTTTATTCAATCCAGAGCGCAGGTTCGACGAATGGTGAGGGGGCGACCTAGCAAGGTTGCAGGTCTAGGCAATACAAATGCTTCCTAATAATGGAAGTCCCGTCCATCAAGCAACCAAATATGCATTCAGACAATCTCGTGCTAGTTATTGAGTCAATGCGGGCTTATTTTGACTTTGGAAAATCCTTTAATGGTCCGCGCAGAACACCAGAGACAAACCGGATATATGGTAAATATCTTGTAACCGCAGGAAGTAATCCACTCCATCTGAAATAAAAACAAGTACTTGACAACCTCAAAACCTGTGATATTCTACTATCTAGTTTAATACTGACTTTCGAGAGATTACAAAGAGATGACCTCCGCCAACCGGCTGCTATCAGTTACTTTACACTTGTACCTTATTTACTGGCTATGGCTTGAATGGCCGATCCCGGTTATGGCGGTGTAACGCGACCCAAGAATTCCGCAGTGAGCGTAGAGCACCTCCCAACCGGGAGGTGCTCTACATTTACACCAGCCTAGAATATACCATGATGAATCAGTTGCATGTTTTCACTACATGGACCAGCGGATTGTCTAGGCTCATCCGCAGCTGAGTGAAAGGAGGAGACACCGCCACTAATTTCTTTTTTGTCAGAGTATTCCCAAGTACACTCGGTGTAAGCCGAGTAAAATCTTTAGGAGGAGAAAGTCATGAAACGCCTAACAACATTGATGGTTATGCTAATGGTCGCCAGCATGGCACTTACTGCTTGCGCGAAGGCGACCCCTACTGAGGCACCTGCGGTGGAGCCCACTGAGGCACCTGCGGTGGAGCCCACCGAGGCACCACCAACAGAAGAGCCCATAGTAATTGAAGATGACTGGGGTCTGATGACCTTCGCCCCCGGAACCGAGATCAAGCTCGCTGTCTCATCTGCGTTAGCTGGTGCATACGCCGTTTACGGTCAGGACATGCTCAATGGTGTTGATCTTGCCATTGCCGACTTCGGCGAAATCATGGGCTGGGAATTCATCTCCGAGGGTGGAGATGATGGCTGTGAGGGCGCACCGGCCGTCACCGTTGCCGAGAAATTTGCTGCTGACCCCGACGTCATGGCCGTGATCGGTCCAATGTGCTCCGGATCGGTTGTGCCAGCTTCTGATATCTATGCCGAGCACAACATCGTTATGGTCACCCCATCATCGACCGCAGTTATTGTGACTGCCCGGGGGCACGAAAACCTCTTCCGCCTGGTAGCTAACGACGACCTGCAAGCTGAGGTCACCGTAGGCTTCCTGAGGGATGATTTGGGCTTGAGCACATTAGCCGTCCTGCATGACCAGAGCATTTACGGTCAGGGCGTCGCTGAGGCTGTGGCTGATAAGTTCGAGGATGCCGGAGGGACGGTTACCGCAATCGAAGGTATCACCCGCGGCGATGTCGACTTTAGCGCGGTCATCGCCATAATCCTAGCTGATGACCCCGAAGCCGTATATTGGGGAGGCATGGATGCCGAGGGCGCACTAATTATCAATCAATTGGTTGGTGCGGGTTTCGAAGGCACTTACTTCGGTCCCGATGGCATTAAATCCAAACCGACTTACATCGACGCTTCCGGCGGTGCAGCCGAAGGCAGTTACGCGACCTTTGGCGCTGTCGGTGGCGCGACCGGCTACGAGGAATGGGAAGCCAGGTTCACCGAGTTATACGATGCTCCGGTGGCTTATGGCCCTGGCTCGTACGACTCGGCGATGATCATCCTCCAGGCTGCCGCTTCTGTGGCGCAGATTGACTCAGATGGTAACCTGGTGATCGGTCGTAAAGCACTGGCCGACATGATCCGCGCCACACCTTACGACGGCATCACTGGCTCCTTGGAGTTCACCGAAACCGGTGACCTCGGCAAAGTATCCATCACCGTATTCCATGTTGAAAACGGAGACTTTGTCGAAGTCAAGAAAGTTGATTTCGGCGATTAACCAGATGGTTGCCTCCAACACAGCATAACAGGAGTGCTACTCGTATGGTCTACTGGGAGGTGGACGAAATCCTGTCTGCCTCCCAGGTATCTATTCATCTTTTCCGATGAACAGTGAAAGCCCCAACCGACCAAGCGAGCCTCATTCAATTAGGGACTCAAGAAACGATGGAATTTGATTGGTCCACTTTCGCCGAGCAACTCATTAATGGTCTGACTGTCGGCAGCTTCTATGCGTTGATCGCCTTGGGGTACAGCATGGTCTATGGTGTGTTAACCATGATCAACTTTGCCCACGGGGAGATCTTCATGGTCGGGGCCTATGTCGGCCTGTACACCATTAATCGCCTGGTTGATATCGGTCTATACGATACCAACCGTATCCTGGCAGTTGGATTGACATTTCTCGCCGGCACAGCCGGCGCGGCGATCACTGGCGTCACGGTTGAAAGACTGGCATATCGACCGTTGCGACGTGCTGCACGCCTGGCCCCCCTGATCAGCGCAATCGGCATGTCCATCTTCCTGCAAGAGCTCGTACGGTTGCTCCCCAAGATAGGCGATGCGGTAACCGGGATCACCATTGCCGGTAAACCAATCTTTCCTGAAAGCATACATATAAGCGTTGTGGATTTTCTAGAGGAATTTGGTGGTGCGCGGATAAAAACATATCCGGGCATTTTCGGTACCGGTGGTTTCGATATCGGCGAAATCCATATTACTTACAGCCGGATGATAATCGTCATCGTGTCCCTGGCCACCATGTTCGGACTTTACTTACTCGTACGATATAGCCGTTTGGGTAAGGCGATGCGGGCGGTTGCCGAGGATAAAGACATTGCCGCTCTGATGGGGATTAATATCGATCAGGTCATCTCACGCACGTTCCTAATCGGATCCGGATTAGCCGGCATCGCCGGGGTTATGATGGGTATGTTCTACCTGCAAATAAAACCGACCATGGGCTTCGTCCCAGGCATTAAAGCCTTTACCGCAGCCGTCCTGGGTGGCATTGGCAACATCCCCGGTGCAATGCTCGGCGGTTACGCATTAGGGCTGGGTGAAATCATCGGTGTGCAGTTCTTACCCGCGGTTTACAAGGACGTCGTCTCTTTCAGCATTCTGGTATTTATTTTAATCTTCAAGCCGACCGGTATACTTGGTAAAAAGATGGTTAAAAAGAAAACGTAGGTGTGCCGATAATGATGAAGAAACTTTTATCAGCAACCAAATGGCTACCGAAAATTCCAACCGGACCTAATAGCCGGCGAGCGCTGGTTCTATTGGCTATAACAGTTATTTTAGTTATCCCGTTGATTGAGTTCCAACAGCGCGCCTATTGGGTACGGGTTATCGGATACACAGGGTTATATATAATTCTCGGCTTAGGCTTGAACGTGGTTGTGGGGCTTGCTGGGCTGCTCAATCTTGGATATGTTGCCTTCTACGCTATAGGCGCGTACACCTATGCCCTTCTAGCATCGGGCCATTTCGATATCCACGTTTCCTTTTGGCTAGTTTTACCCTTGGCAGCTCTCCTGGCTGGGGTGGCAGGGATCCTACTCGGCATACCTGTGTTACGCATGCGCGGGGACTACCTGGCGATTGTGACCCTGGGGTTTGGCGAGATCATCCGCATCTTGGTGACCAATCTCACCGATCTGACCAATGGCTCACAAGGACTTATCGGCATTGATTCGCCGTTCCTGCTAGGGCTCGAACTTAAAACCAGCACCCACTTCTACTACATGATACTCATCTTCGTCATCATTGCCGTCTTCATCACTTACCGCCTGGACCACTCGAGGATCGGACGCGGATGGATCGCCCTGCGAGAGGATGAAGATGTAGCTCAGATGGCGGGCATAAATACTACCCGCTATAAACTTCTCGCCTTTGCAGTAGGCGCCATCATCGGTGGTCTAGGCGGCGCCATATTTGCTGCCTGGCAGGGCTCGATCTTTCCCGACAACTTCAACCTGATGGTTTCGATTAATGTGATCTGCTTGATCATCATCGGAGGGGTAGGCAGTATTCCTGGTGTGATTATCGGATCTTTCGCCTTGATCGCACTGCCCGATATTCTACGTGAATTCTCGGATTACCGATTACTGCTTTTTGGGCTTTTATTGGTAGTCATGATGATTGCCCGACCGGAAGGCTTCATTCCATCTCGCCGATGGCAACTGGAATTGCGTACCGAAGAATATGCCCATGTTGCACCAACTGGGACAGCTGAGAAAAGCGAAGGGTCATGATTCTTTCCTCTAGGGATGTAACCAAGCGCTTTGGCGGACTTGTGGCCGTAAATAACTTGGATCTTGAGATACAGGAACACGTCATCCACAGCATCATTGGCCCTAATGGCGCCGGTAAAACTACGTTTTTTAACTGCGTTACCGGCTTTTATTCACCTGATGAAGGCGATATCCAGTTCAATAACAAGCCAATAGCTGGGTTATCGCCTGATCGCATCACACACTTGGGCATTTCGCGCACTTATCAGAACATTCGCCTTTTCTCCAACATGACTGCGATAGAGAACGTTTTGGTTGGCCAACACCCGCGCTTAAAGACCTCCGTCATCGACGCCATCCTTCATACGCCACGCTATCACAAAGAGGAGGGGGAGGCGCTGGAGGAAGCGAACCGGTTGATCCGATTCGTGGGCCTTATCGGTCTGGGCGATCAATTAGCTCGCAATCTACCTTATGGCGCTCAGCGACGGTTGGAAATTGCCCGCGCCCTGGCCAGCGGACCCAAACTTATGCTTTTGGACGAACCCACAGCAGGTATGAATCCCCACGAAACTGCCGAGATGATGCTTTTCATCCAGAACCTCCGTGACGAAGTGGGTATCACCATCCTGTTGATTGAACATGACATGCGGGTTGTGATGGGGATCAGCGAGCGTATCACCGTGCTCGATTATGGCGAGAAAATCGCTGAGGGTCCCCCTAATGAAATTCAACGCGACCCGCGGGTAATCGAAGCCTACCTCGGGCGCGGAGCGGCTTCGGGGCTGGGCAGGATCTCTGCCACAGCTATAGATTAGATTGAGCGGTAAGCTTCATGGCATTACTTGAAATCAACGACGTCCACGCACACTATGGCAACATCCAAGCCCTGAAGGGCATTTCCCTGACTGTTGATCAAGGTGAAATTGTCACTTTGATTGGTTCAAATGGCGCAGGAAAGACGACCACGTTGCGAGTTATCAGCGGATTGCTGAAACCTATTCAGGGCGGGGTTATATTTAATAGTGAAGATCTATCACAGTACAAAGCTCATGAAATCGTCTACCAGGGCGTGGCGATGGTTCCAGAAGGGCGCGGTATTTTTTCCAAGCTCACAGTGTTAGAGAACCTTGATCTGGGTGCTTACAGCCGCAAGGATAAAGCAAAAGTAAAGCAAGACCTTGAGTATGTTTTCGAGCTCTTCCCACGCCTGAAAGAACGCATGACTCAGGCTGGCGGGACTCTTTCGGGCGGCGAGCAGCAAATGCTGGCGACAGCTCGAGCACTGATGGCGCGACCGTTCCTGCTTTTAATGGATGAGCCCTCGATGGGATTAGCGCCGGTGCTGGTTGAGAGCGTCTTCGAATCACTCATCGCGATCAACAAAGAAGGTACTACCATCCTGCTCGTCGAGCAAAACGCACATATGGCGCTCCAGGTAGCACACCGAGGCTATGTGCTACAAACTGGAGAAATCGTCCTCAGCGATACGGCTGAAGGACTCCGTAGGGATGCCATGGTCCAGAAGGCTTATCTGGGCTTAGAATAAACACCGATTCTATCCTTCCCCTTCAACCAAGCGCCCTTTTTTCCTGCCCTCTCCTAAAGTTATTGAACGTTGATATGCCGCCCAAATTGCTCTCGAAAGTGCGGTTCGGAAACCCGCTTTCTCGAGGAAGTATAGGGCTTCCGCCGATGTACCACCGGGCGAGGTGACTTGGTTGCGCAAACGAGCAAGATGATTAGGTGTTTGCCGGACAAATTCCGCCGAGCCGCTCACTGTTTGGAGCACTAACCTCTCAGCTATGTAACGCGGAAAGCCTAAGTGTACGCCAGCATCGACCATTGCTTCCATAAACAGAAAGACATATGATGGACCAGTTCCAGAGAGAGCGGTCGCCATGTCGAGGTAATCCTCGTCATCAACCCAGATTTCTTCCCCCAACGCGGTTAGTATCGTACGGGCTTGTTCAAGCTGCTCCTCACTAACCGCTTCCGACGCCGTCCACACCGTAATCCCTTCACCGATTTGAGCCGGCGTGTTCGGCATCGAACGGACAATAGCCTTATGGTCCAGTCCCTGCTCAATGGTGTCTATTTTAGCTCCGGCGACGATGGACAACACCAGCGCCGGTGGAGGGATTAAACCCCGCAAATCAGAAATAACACCAGCGAGCATCTGAGGTTTAACCGAGAGCACGACTATGCTGGCTTCCTTTAGAGCTTCTCTATTGTCCGTCGTCACCCCTACACCGTATTTTTCGCTCAGATAGTCACCCCGCTCCACCCGGGGTCCGGAGGCGACAATACAATCGGCTGATGTCACTTCTTGACGGAGCAGTCCGGTGATCATGGCCTCAGCCATAATACCCGACCCGATAAAAACAATCCTCGTATCATCTAACATAGCATCCTTCCCCGACTATTGTGATCGCGGTGATAATGTCAACAATCTATCATAGGTTTCGAAGTTGTCAAGAAGTTAGTTCGCTTCACTAACGAAGTTCGTCTTCCTTTCGCTCTTTAATTCAGAATTTTAAAAAAAGGCCTACTTGATCAGGAATCGTATAATATACGTAGAATTAGTTCATTCCTAGCGAGGATACCCGATGGAGATTAGAGTGCTTACCGCCGAGGAAGTTCGCCAAGCGCTACCAATGGCGAATGCGATAGCCGCGATGAAGGAAGCCTTCGCCCAATTATCCAGCGGACAAGCTAGTGTCCCCCTTCGGAGCCATATCAATGTGACCCAGCACGGTGGGATCACCTTTTTCATGCCCGCCCTGCTGTATGACACCCAGGACATGGCGGTCAAAATCGTTTCCGTTTTTCCTCGTAACTTAAAGAAAGGATTGGCGACGATTAACGCGGTCGTCATAGCCCTGAACCCAGAGACCGGCCAGCCTATCGCGGTGATGGAAGGCGCCTCCCTGACCGCAATCCGCACCGGGGCAGCATCGGGAGCAGCCACCGACCTCTTGGCGCGAGCCAATGCCAGATCGGTCGCTATCTTCGGCAGCGGCGTACAGGCCAGGACCCAACTCGAAGCCGTTTGCACCGTTCGACCGATCGAGCAGGTGTCGGTCTTCAGCCTCGACAAACCCGGCGCTAATGCGTTTGCCGATGAGATGGCCGGTCGTGGTCCGATTCCAAAGCAGATCAGTATCGTCGAAAACCCAAGCGCGGCCATCGCCGAAGCCGACGTGATCTGCACCGCGACCACATCTTCAACCCCGGTGTTCGACGGAAAAGGACTTCAACCAGGCACACACATCAACGCCGTCGGATCGTTCACTCCCGACATGCAGGAAATCGACGCCGAGACGGTGAAGAAAGCCTTGGTGATCGTCGATTCGAGAGAGGCCGCTCTGGCTGAAACCGGCGACTTGATCATCCCGATAGAGCAAGGCGAAATCAGCACCGAATGGATTCACGCCGAATTGGGAGAAATTGTCACCGGGCAGAAGCCCGGTCGTACGGACGCTGACCAAATAACATTATTTAAATCGGTTGGTATAGCTGCCCAGGACGCGATTGCTGCCAGCCGTGCTCTGGCTGGATCTGTTGAAGCCGGTCTGGGAAAGCTCATCTGCCTGTAGCAATAAGCGTCAAAGAAGAACGCCTCATCCCCGAGTATAATGTTGTCTGAGGACTATGGAAGCTGAAATAATCACCATCGGGACCGAAATCCTGCTGGGTGAAATCGTCGATACCAACACCAGCTACATCGCCCAAGCCCTGCGCGAAATAGGGTTGGATCTGTATCGCACCTCTACCGTGGGGGATAACGCCGAACGCATCGCCCAGGCAGTTAGCGAAAGCATAGGTCGTGCCCAGGTTGTGATCACCACCGGCGGATTGGGTCCCACTGTTGATGATGTCACCCGGGAGGGGATAGCACTTGCATTCGGCGTTCCAACAGAATTCCGACCTGAGTTATGGGAGCAGATCGAGGAGCGATTCGCTCGCTTTGGCCGTATCCCAACCGAAAACAACCGGCGGCAGGCTCGCCTTCCAAAGGGGGCCAAAGCTATTGAGAATCCAATCGGCACTGCACCGGGATTCATCGTTGATACCGAGGGATCGGTGGTGATCGCCTTGCAGGGCGTTCCAGCGGAGATGACCCATCTGCTTGATAACGACGTGATCCCTTACCTGCGCAAGCGGTTGAGTTTGACCAGCGTCATAAAGACGCGCTTGCTGCGCACTGCCGGAGTCGGCGAATCTTGGCTGGATGACCACATTCAGGACCTGGAACGTCTCAATAACCCTACCGTTGGGCTGGCTGCTCATCCTGGTCGGGTTGACATTCGGATAACCGCCAAGGCTGCTAACCCCCAAGCGGCAGAGAAGTTGATCGATGAAGTCGAGGCCGCTATCCGCCAAAGGTTGGGTAATGCGATATATGGGATCGACGACGAGAACCTTGAGGCGGCAGCTCTTTCGGCTGTGGAACAGCGAGGTTGGCGGCTGGCCGTTGCCGAGTGCGGCACAAATGGCGCGCTGGCTGCTGGACTTTCGCAACTGAGTGATGCATTTGCCGGGGGTAAGATTCTGCCCCAGGTTGAGGGGTCCGAAGACCTGGAGCAGGCGTTGGCGCAGACGCAGACAGGTCATTCGGCTGAAATCGGACTGGGTTTGACCCTCCGCCCAGAGGCGGAACGTTTTCTGGCGGTTATATTGCTCCGCACTCCCCAGGGTGAGGTGAGGAAAAAGCGCTACTATGGCGGGCCACCGGCTTATGCTGCTAAATGGGCGGTGAGCGCGGCGCTCGACCTGCTCCGCCGGCGCCTGGCTTGACAACCTATGTGACGACTTCTATAATGCGCAACGTATTAGCGGGTGTAGCCAAGTGGTAAGGCAGTAGCTTCCCAAGCTACCATTCGTGGGTTCGAGTCCCATCACCCGCTCTTTTTGTACCCTAGATATAGCCTCTCAATAAGCTTAGCGCCTCCTAATACCCATCTTACTTCAACACGCTCAGGATTTCTTAAGGGGTAAAACGTATAGTAAGAAAGAACACCTTTATGAGCCTCGGCGCATTGGGGTGTCAGGCACTCTCATCGAAGAAGAAAAGCTCGACTTCGTATGAGGTCGGGCTGTTCTTACATTCGTTGGGGGCAGACATAGATCATCGATTGCAGTATCATGGCTTGTGCTGACTGGGGATGCGAAAACTACTTATACAAAACAATATAAGGATTATTCCGACTAGTTTTTTACCGTGCTATGGGGATGGTCGCCATACAATAATAGCCAATCCTAAAGCACCAATTCTGTATTCATCACTTGGAGATCACATTGGACCTATCGACACTCTCAACATATCCAAATCTCCTCCTTGCATGGAACAGGATTAACGCCGGTTCGAACACGAGTTACAAGAATAACTTCAGGCATCTGTATCACGCCTACCAACTTAGCTTTGAACTGAACTTGCGTGATTTACGGCGAAGAATCAGGGATCAGATTTATCAACCTCATAGCCCACTGCGCGTCTATTATCCAAAGACATCAGGTTTACAACGACCGATCTCCTTCTTATCAATTGAAGATCAAATTGTTCTCCAGGCAATTGCCAACATTTTCACGCGGAAGATAAGGCAAAAGCGAGCACCATTGGAGGGCAAATCGGTCTTTAGCAATCTTCTTCTTTCGAAAGGAGCTATTTTTACCACAAAAGATTGGACAGTTGGGTGCGGTGCGCTTCGTTCAAAACTGCGAGCATCGTTCAAGTATGGGAATAGGTGGATTGCTGCATTCGATCTTTCTGCATTCTTCGACACGATATCACACGATTTGTTGTTAAAAGTCATCGCCCCTCGTGGAGGATCACAGGGACTTACTGAATTCTGCAATAGATGTTTCAGGGTTTGGAGTTCAGCGAGTTCTTCCTCGCAATTCTCTCATGGCATCCCTCAAGGACCAACTGCCTCATATTTATTGGCCGAAACGGTGATGCTGAGCATTGATCAGCAGATAGCAGAGCGAGGCTCATATTCACGTTACGTTGATGACATACTATTAATGGCAAATGACGAATTAAATCTTCGAAGGACCATCGTGGTTCTTGATAAGCTCTGTCGCGATCTTGGTCTTATTCCAAGAGCCGATAAGACCAAGATAAGGAAACTAAATCGGATAGGCGAGATCGATGATTTTGTAATACCCCTGGAACGATATTACCAATCGATAACTCGAAGGCCCTTGGAGGAGGCTTACTCCAAGAAGCTGGTAATCGGGGCGCTGAATAAATCTCGGAGAAAGATTGAGAACAAATCATATTTTCGGTATGCGTTCTTCCGAGCTCCAAGGTCTAACTATCTACTCAGGACCGCCATTCGATTATGGCCTAAGCATCCAGAACACTCGGATGTGTTTTCGTTCTACTTCTTAAAGTATTCAAAGTCAAAACCGATAGTGGATTATTGTACAGACCAACTCTTGTCAGATCCGCCATATGATTTCATTTGTGGAGAGCTTTGGAAACACCTGGCAAGATTGGCCACGAGTGCTCAAATGGAGCGTTTGATCGACTTGGCTATCAAAACTTCCAAGATGTCAAAGTCTCGGCCCGCATCGTGTATGGGTTCATTGATATTCTTATGCGCAGCAGAAGCAAATGGGCTTGGTGCTTTTTCGAAGTTTGTAAGATGGAAAGACGAATCAATTGTTCAAGCCCAATTGGGACCTCACATACTCCTAAAAGCTCAATCTGGGCAAACAATTGCGACTAGCTACCTCGCAAGGTCTTCCGCAGATCCAGGATTGTCATTGACTCAGGGTTTTATATATTGGAAAGTCAAGCCGTTATCCATTGTTCAGAATCTTAATGACTCTCATCCTATACTTGAATCAGTATATGAAAGTGCAGGACTTATTCCCAGTCGGCAAAGACCTGATCCAGACCCAATCAAAAAACTCATTTCAAAGAGATTTAACTTGCCAAAGTGGCAACATTGGCATGATTTGCTTGGAGCTGAATACGGCCATGCTCATCATCTGCTTTCATTAGCCGAGATCTACTATTCCGCCCATCCAACCCCTTGGCTTGCACATCAGGATTCATTTAATGACATACTTTTCCGTAAGTTCGTCGACCATCTTGTTTTCCACAATGCTCCTGGCGTCATTCCGACCACAGACAGAAACGGAGATTTAATTCCATATGGGGGTCTATTAAATGATCAAAGGTTTACTGCAATTTACCCTTACCTCGCATCTAATCTTCGTGATCCACATGTAAGGCGAAACTCACTACCGACATCTCATCCATACGATAAGAAAACCCAGGCTGAATCAAAACCTCTCAAGAAAGGAGAACAAAAGAGTATTCGAAATAAGCTTTCTGACGCGTATCAAGAAATCATGAACGAGTGCCAAAGACTAGGAATTTGAAAGGCCTAGACGGAATCTTCGATCGGCATAACATCTCTCTGGAGCGTACCCCTCGGGTGAGGCTATTTTCATCTTGGGCTCGTTCTTCTGGGAACGAGCTTTTCATTGTATGCTTATAGCCGGGCAGCTGAGCTCGAGTCCGTTAAGCCGCAAATAATAAGTTATTAAGTTTACGTGTGGAGGTTAATGGATGCCTGTTGAATCGGATGCCGAAGCTACTCGGGAAGAGCGCTTGAGAGTGAGAGATAGAGCAGTTCCTATTTCCTATCAGGGCGTTACAAAGGAAAGAATTCGTATGGTTCTCTCAAAGCTCGATCGAGAAACCGATGATATGGTCGACGCTGTGTTTGCGCTCTTGGATGATGAGTCGCCGAGCTGGTTCTCGAATCCTCCTTACGGTTCCAAATTCTGTGATGGTGCAACTACAGCACACATTGGTGCCCACGTAGGTATACTCCAACGAGGAGGAACCTTAAAACTCGACAGGGAGGGTCGTGATTATTGGATCAAACCCCTCCGCGAGCTTGGCGCAATTGAGCCAATCTATCTCGATCCAAAGACTAGGACCTTTATTCCTGGCCATCCCAAGCCAAAGTCACCCAATTCCGCATACAAATTAGCTGAAGAATTTATCGAAATCTTGCAATCGCCAGAGGGTGATTGGCAGAGCCTTTTATCTGATTGGTCAACCGCGGATAGCATCCGGGAAAGAGCGAGGTTGCAGGCCCAAGCCCAAGAGTTATCTTCGCAACAAGTTGAAACTAGCCATAAGAATTTGATTAAGATATGTGAAGAAATATACGTGCCCAATTTTCTTCCTATGTACCAAGTTCTGTTTGTTGATTATGAAGATGGAGAGAGAGTTACCCCGGATGAGATGGGGGCATTATCCGAAGCTGGTATATCAATTAATCTATCTGACGCTATGCCCGATCTACTTCTCTGGAATCCTGAGGAAGATGTGTTGTGGGTCATTGAAGCTGTTATTAGTGACGGAGAGGTAGATGATCACAAGGTAAATCAAATACTAAAGCTAGTGAGAAGATCAAATAAGCCCGGTGTTGTTTTTACCACCGCCTATTCAGCATGGAGAGATGCAGCCCGTCGCCAAAGCGCACATAAGAATATTGCACCTTCTACATACATCTGGATAAGCGATGATCCAGCAAAACATTACCTGGTTTCAGAAATCAGTGATGAACTTGTGCTTCGAGGTTTGAGAGATTAGATCATTAGTGTATAATGAATTAGAATACATGTTCTAGTATTGGGAATCGTATGCATACATCAATTCTTTCCAGAATTGAATCGGAGCGTAGTCAGCTGATCGAGGCCTTGGAGCCTTCCAACAAAGCTCTTAATGGTCAGTTTATGACCCCTGCAACCATAGCCAGAGCAATGGCAGGGATGTTCACTTTTCCTAATAAGTCTCCAATCCGATTGCTTGATCCAGGTGCAGGTGTGGGATCTCTATCGTTAGCGTTCTTGGAGCGGCTTATCCAGGGAGGATACAAAGGTTACTCGGTCGAAATAGTTGCTTTTGAGACAGATTCCTTCCTTGCATCTGAGTTTATGAAGAATGCGGAAGTAGCTAGGAAAGAAACTCAGTCGTTGAGTTGGGACTTTAACTTTACGCTTATTGAAGAGGACTTCATCTCAACCACAATCAAGTATTTGAGGCCCAAATTCCTTGAACAAGTTTTGGATCTCAATCCATTTAGTCACATAATTATCAATCCACCTTACCGGAAGCTATCGGCGAAATCAACACAGCGGAAAATGCTTGATGAAATTGGAATTCGAGCAAATAATCTTTATTCAGCATTTGTGGCTCTCTCAATTTCGCTTTTAGCGGACGATGGGGAATTAGTTGCGATCACCCCCCGCAGCTTCTGCAATGGCCCGTACTTTAATCCCTTCCGTAAGTTTATTCTGTCACAAAGTAGTTTTAAACATATTCATGTCTTTGAGGCCCGTAATCGTGCATTCAAGGAGGATGAAGTACTCCAGGAGAATGTAATCTTTCATATAGTAAAGAACACTACCAGGGAGAATGTTGAAATTTCTTCATCTTCGGGACGAGATATTAATAACCTTTTATATCGTCGCTTGCCACATTCTCGCGTTGTTAACCCGAAGGATCCTAATTCAGTGATAAGGATTCCGACTAATGATTTTGATGATTACGTATTAGATCGAATGATGACACTTGAATCTCATCTCGCGGATCTTGACCTTGAGGTCTCAACCGGTCCTGTAGTTGATTTTCGGTTAAGGGACTCGATTCAAGATGAATTCATGAGCGATACAGCCCCCCTCATTTATCCTTCACATATTAAGGATCAATCTGTTCAATGGCCTCAAGAAAAGGGTAGAAAGCCAAATGCGATTCGGGTGAACGGATCAACAAAAAAATGGCTCTTCCCTAATGGAAACTACGTCGTTACTAGAAGGTTTTCGTCGAAAGAAGAAAAGCGAAGGATCTATCCGGCTCTTTTTCGTGCTTTAGAGAAGAACTACGAACTTATTGGCTTTGAGAATCACCTAAATATCATCCACTCAGCCCACTCTGGCATTGACCTTCGCCTAGCTAAGGGTCTAGTAGCCTATTTTTCATCAACAATTGTCGACTTATTCTTTAGGCAATTCAGTGGTCATACTCAAGTCAACGCGAGTGACCTTCGAGTAATGCCAGTGCCATCACTTGAGATCTTACTCGAATTGGCTAAATTCTTTACCGGCAATGGTGTCGAGCCGAAAGCCTTGGATACATATCTTGAGTCATTGTTCAGGGGGCGTTATGGAATTTCCTCCCCAGATCCTGTCATTCTTTCTAGGAATTAGATCCCTCAGGTTTGCGGTTCAACAACTCACCGGAGTGGACACCAAGAGCAACCCGAATTTCACGATTGATTCTGGCCATGGGATAAGCGAGAATGAGCATGCAGCTTGGGGAGCACCGCTCACCTCGCGGACATTAGGCCGCCTCAGAATTCTGAAAGGCGATGTTGTCCCAAATCTATTTGGTTTGTGGCTTATAGAAAACTGGATCAATTGGACGCAGCAACTAACTTGGAAGATCTTCGAATTCCACCGGGAAACCGACTTGAAGCATTAAGAGGTGATCGAAAGGGTCAGCATAGTATTCGGATCAACGAGCGGTATCGGATCTGTTTCAAGTGGACCGATACAGGTCCAGAAGAAGTTGAAATCGTCGACTATCACAAATAAGGAATTGAAGGAATTGATGGAGAGATAAATGGTTCGAGTTCCAAGTCATCGTCCGCCGACTCACCCTGGAGAGATGCTTTTGGAGGAATTCCTCAAGCCCATGAAGTTGACCCAGAGAGAGCTTGCTGAAGGCATCCATGTTCCCTATCAACGGGTGAATGAGATTGTTAATGGGAAAAGGGGTATAACCCCTAATACTGCACTACGCCTGGCGAAGTACTTTAGTAATTCAGAAGGGTTTTGGATGAATCTCCAGCTCCGTTGGGATTTGTACCAAGCAAGAGTTTCCGAGGCTAATGAGTTGAAAAAAAATTCATCCTGTTCATGCATAGGTGGGCAAGGAATGCAGTTGGCCGGCTTTGTACAAACAGTTGCTGGAGTCTTATAAAAAATCGCTATAATTAAGAAAAGACTAGAAGAGGCATAGTAATGGATATAAGTGAATCTGCTCAGGTAGTTATCAACTGGCTGGATCAAAACCAATCCCAATTTATCGAAATGGCCGATCAAATTTGGCGCACCCCTGAATTGGCGTGGAAGGAATTCAAATCTTCTCGCCTACA
>Ga0209986_10000708_pt1 | contig 32911 bp, 32 predicted proteins | sample BlataG_FD_183168 | JGI IMG/M metagenome (GOLD analysis project Ga0209986, IMG submission 183168) | Deep subsurface microbial communities from Black Sea to uncover new lineages of life (NeLLi) - Black_00105 metaG (SPAdes) (version 2) | ecosystem: Environmental > Aquatic > Marine > Oceanic >...
TAGGCAGGGTCATCACCGCCACTGGGGTAACCCCGGATATAGTCCTTGCAAATTTTTTCATACTATGTCATAGACAGTTTAGCAGATTTCAGCTTGTGCCAACAAACCAATTGTATTCGTCTGGTACTGTGGTGACACACCTCTTTGAAGGGGATACAGGGGATGAGGTTACCTAGGTCGCCTCACTCCAAATCCTAAGCACCAAATCCTAAACAAATTCTAATTTCCGAATTTCAAATTCAAAATCGTTTAGTTCCTTTGGATTTTGGTCATTTGATATTGTTTAGAGTCTCCTGAGGCGACTCGCCTTGGGCGAGTTTAGATATTAGTATTTAGAATTTCCTCAATGACCCCCCCCTTTCACCACCGGGATTGCCACGCTCCCTACGGTCGCTCGCAATGACAGAAAAAGGCGGCTCGCAATTACCCCCTTTTGTCATTGCGAGGAGCATAAACTTGCCTGAGGCGCACTCTGTTGGCGACGAAGCCCGCCTAAGGCGGACGAAGCAATCTCGGGGGAGAGGGGATAGTGGGATTGCCGCGCTCAGTGTAGAGAAGAAGACTAAGCACCTTCTGCTATTAATCTTCTCAGTTCAACCACCATTTCTGGTGTATCAATTTTCATAGGGCATCTTATCTTGCACCGACCGCAAGTTAGACAGGTGTAGGCTAATGCGGCTGCTTTTTCTTTATTGTCCCTCATCATTGCCGCCCAGACAGCACCAATGCCGGCAAAATACTTGTCTCCAAAGTGGCCTGCCGTTACACCAAAGACAGGACACTCGTAGAGACAGCCACCACATCTTAGGCAATAGAGTGCTTGGCGCAGTATTGGGTGCTTGGCTAATTCGGTTCTCCCGGCATCCATAAAGATAACATGGAACTCTATTGGGCCATGGGCTCCATAGGTTATTACCTTCTCGATGTCACCGGTGCTACTCGGACCAGACACCACGCTTATATACTGGGGAATAGTATAATTGGCATATCTCCAGGTCACTTCAGCAACCTTGCACGCATCACCAAAGGTTGGCACCAGTTTCTCCATACCAACAAGCGCAATATGAACCGGTGGCACACCAGTAGCTAGGCGAATATTCCCCTCATTCTCAATAAGAAATAACGCTCCGGTATCAGCGGCAACCACATTGGCACCACTCATACCGATATCTGCCTGGAAGTATTTCTCCCTGAGCAATTTCCTGGCGGTTGCGACCAGCGTTCCCACATCCGGTGGGAGTTTCTGTCCTGTAATCTTGGAGAAGACCTGGGCGACATCTTCCTTGGGCACATGAATTGCTGGCGCCAGGATGTGCATGGGTCTTGATTCCAGCTTTTGAATGATAAACTCCCCTAAGTCAGTTTCGTAGACATCATTATCCTGTTTCTCCAGGTACTCTCGTAATTCTATCTCCGCTCCGGTCATGCTCTTAGCTTTGACGATTAGTTTGCCGCTCCCCACAAGTTTCCCAATGATATTCAGGGCATCATCGGCGGTTTTGGCTATGTAAGCTTTACCCTTGTTCGCCTCGATAGCTTCACATGCCTGCTCAACAAGTTGCTCCATCTCACCAATGGCCTTTACCTTTATCTCCCTGACTTCCTCCGCCATCTTAATGGTGTGAGGGAATTTCTTGAGGGCATTATTGATATTTGCCCGATAGTGCTTGATTGCCCGTGATAAAGCAATCCTTATTCTCTCGTTATGGGCAGCATCCATTATTTCTTTCTTATAGTCCGTAAAGACAGACATCCTCTTCACACCTCCATAGCCATAGCCACAATTTGTGCCAGGTCAAGAACTTCTACATTGTCGATTTTTAGTTTTTTAAGCCCATCCTCAAGCTGGATGATACATCCGGGACAGTGAGTAACAATAATCTCGGCTCCGGTTTCAACTAATTCCCTAGCTCTGTTCACTGACAGAATCTCGCTCAACTCGGGGAAGACGACCTCAAACCCGCTCCCACCCCCACAACACGTCGCCCACTCCCTGTTAGTCCATTCAGTTTCTATAAGTTCAATACCTTTAATGGCTCTAAGTATTTGACGTGGTTCATCTATAAGTCCCAAGTAACGGGCAAGCTGACAAGGGTCATGATAGGTAACCTTGACTTCTCGAGGGAATCGCAATTCTCTGGACTGAATACCTTCTAGGACGACCTCTGAAAAATGCTTTACCTCTAAGTCATATCCTTCAATATATTTAGGGATCAGGTCACGGATGGTATAAGTGCACGAAGGGACAATACTGATAATTCGCTTCACCCCGTGGGATTTTAGCTCGTCATACACCCTTCGAGCATTTTGGGCAAACTTGCTGTGTAGTCCAATGTAGTGCAAAAGTCCTCCGCAACACGGCTCATCATCAGCGAGATAGCCAAACTCAGTCCCAAGGTTCCTTAGCACCTTGACCGCGTCCCTTAAGGGTTGGCTGTCGGAATCACTGTCCTTTACCAAAAGCTTGCGGTATACTCCAGCAAGGTCAATACCCATCTTCTTCTGAAAGCCGGCAATGCCCATTGGCAGCTCAGCACCAACTGGGCTTTTATCCATCTTTCGTATGAGAGACATCATAGACTTCAGCGTGGTGGTATATTGATATCCACAGCCAGCGAAGAATATGGTCTCTGCCTCTTTAGGCAGGTTAAGGTCTTCGGCCCACTTTGCTCCTGCTCCTCTTGGGGCACCTAATATGTTTTGCTTTGAGGTGATGTTATCCGCTATATAAACTAGCCCAGGAGGAATTAACCCTTTCCCCTTTTTGTTCATTTAATACCCCTTCTGCATATAGGTATTCCGGGTATACTTGTTCATGTGGTAAGTTTCACCTTCTTGAGGTTCAGTAATAGCCCTGCCAGACATACCTTGACTATATACCGTCGCATTTGGAGCAAGGCTTCTTCCAGCTCATCGGGATTGAGGTTTCTAGGGGAGTATCAAATGCCTCTGGACCAGCTCCACCACATCCGCGGGATACTTGGCAATGTCCACGCCGACCTCCCGGAGAGCGGCTACCTTACTCTGGGGTGTACCCTTGCCGTCGCCCCGGATGATGGCACCGGCATGACCCATCCGTTTCCCTTCAGGGGCATTGAGGCCAGTGATGTAGGCAACCACTGGCTTGGTCATCCACCGGTCGATAAACTCTGCTGCCTTCTCCTCCTGGAGACCCCCCACCTCACCTACAATCACCACCAGGTCAGTATCGGGGTCTTTTTCGAAGAGCCTTAAAAGCTCAGGCATGTTAGTAAATACCACCGGGTCAGCTCCAATGCCGACCACGGTGCTCTGGCCGAAGCCACCGGTTGCCAGGTTGATACTAATCTCGTAGGAGAGGGTGCCACTCCTGGAAACCACTCCGATGCGACCGGGGGTGAACATATTTGCCGGCATTATTCCCATCTTGGCTTCGCCGACGGTGATGACGCCGGGACTGGTGGGACCGATAATACGTGTCCCCTGCTCCTTGGCATATTCTCTGATTTCCATAACATCGTGGACAGGTATGTGCTCTGTGACGATGACAATGAGTCTAACGCCGGCTTTTATGGTCTGCAGAGCAGCCTCCTTAACTGCGGCTGGTGGCACAAAAAACACGGAGGCTTCTGCACCTTGCCTGGCAACAGCTTCGGCAGGAGTATCGTATACTGGAATACCCTCCACCACCTCTCCCCCTTTGCCAGGGGTGACTCCGGCAACGATATCGGTCCCGTAATCCAGCATCCATTTAGTCTGGACCCGACCTACCTTGCCGGTAATGCCCTGTACCAGAACCCTGGTCTCCCGGTCAAGCAGGATGCTCACGTTCCTCCTTCCAGCAGGCGAGCGAGTTGTTCAATCCCCTTTTCCGTGGATACCTCAGTAACTACCTTAACCCCGTGCTTCTCGAAAATCTCCCAGGTCTCCTCCTGGCGATTCCCCAGAGCCTTAGCCACGACAGGGATGGTAACCCCGTGCTCTTGCATATAGCGGACGACCCCTTTGGCTCCCTCGTGGATAGGGTTGATTCCCCCATAGACATTGATGAAGACCGCTTTCACCCCGCTTTTTTGTAGAACCAAGTCCATCACCTTGTAGAGAAGCTCGGCAGTAATGGCTCCTCCCGTTTCCAGGAAGTTAGCCGGACGCATTCTCTGGCTGATAATGTCCATGGTAGCCATTCCCAAGCCAGCACCGCTGGCGATAATTCCTATATCTCCGTCCAGCTCTACATAGGTGACACCAATCTGGCGCCCTTTCCGTTCTAAGGGATTAGGGATACGGTCATCCAGGGACAAATGGAGGTCGCGGTGCCGGTACAGGCTAGAATCGTCTATTTCCATCTTGGAGTCGATGGCCAGGTAAGTTCCCTGGGAAGTTCGAACCAGAGGGTTAATTTCGGTGAACAAAGCGTCGTACTTACGGAAAACACTGTAAAGGGCGCTGAGGTTGCCTGCTACCTGCGTCAGCTCCTTGCCACTCAAACCTGCCTCCCGGCACATTCGCCTTGCCTCGGTGGGAAGGAGACCCGTGGTGATGGGAACGTACCTGGAGACGACCAATTCGGGACGGTCCCTGGCAATCTTGTTAATGGAGACCCCACCGCTAGCGCTGAGAATGACCACCGGGGTGCCATGATATTCATCAACGATGACCCCTAAATAAAACTCCTGGGCTGTCTCCACCTTTTGAGCCACCATGACCTGCTTCACAGGAAAGCCCCTGAGGGGTGAATTCAGTATGCGGTGTGTAATCTTTTCCACCTGGTCCAGAGACCCGGCAGTCTGGACTCCTCCGGCCAGCCATCGACCTCCCACCAACACCTGGGCTTTTATGACCACAGGGAGTCCCACCCCCTGCGCCTTCTCCCGAGCCTCCTGGGGGCTGTCCGCCAGGGCGTAGTCAGGGACAGGTATGCCCTCCCGGCGAAACAAATCAATTCCTTCGAACTCATACAGTCTCATGGTTGTTAGCTTCAAGCTTACCTTATTGAAGGTGTTACGTCAAATTAGTTGCCTTGCTGTTTGGCTTGGGCCGGTTTAGGGACAGCGGTGGAGCCAAACTTTAGTCTGGCAAATTGCTTAATTGGTTCTAATTTTACAACCAGGCTACATAATTGCTATACTAAGTCACACAAGTTGACTCTCGGGTTAATTTGACCTAGGTCAAGGAGGCTAGAAGAGACCAATGGCATTGAAGACAGTCGAGCAGTATTATGAGTCGCTGCAGGACCTGCATCCAACTGCCTATATTCTGGGAGAGAAGGTCGAAAATGTTCATGAGCACCCGTTAATCAAGCACATGACAGCAGCGGTAGCTAAAACCTATGAACTGGAAAATGACCCGGAGGGTAAAAGGTATCTGGTAGCTGAATCCGACCTGATTGGCGAAGAAGTCAGCCGCTTCGTCAAGTTTTACAAGAGTCCGGATGACCTTCTGACCAAGGTCCGGATGCTGAAGTTTCTGGCTCAGAGAATTGGCAGTTGCTTTATGCGGTGTACTGGGATGGATGCCATAAGTTCCGTCGGCATAGAGGTCTATAACTGCGACCAGAAATACGGCACCAATTACTGGGAGAGACTACTGAATTTCGTCAAGCATGTGCAAAAGAACGACCTTGCTGTCTTTAGTGGTGTGACTGATGTCAAGGGGGATAGAGCGCTACGACCATCCCAACAGAAAGACCCTGATATGTACCTGCATGTGGTAGACAAAAACAATGATGGTATTGTGGTCAGAGGCGCCAAAATACACCAGACAGGCTCTCTCTGTGCTCACTGGGGACTGATTGTACCTACCAGAGAGATGCGTGAGGCAGATAAAGACTATGCTGTCTGCTTTGCTCTCCCCACGGATGCCGAGGGGCTCATCCACATTTACGGTAGGGGGACACTGGAAGCCAGGGCACTTCAGGACTGTGACCTTGGTAATGTCGAATTCAGTAAGTTCGCTCCTATGGTCATCTTTAACGATGTTTTTGTGCCCTGGGAACGGGTGTTCCTGTGCGGTGAATATGAGTTTGCTGGCGAGATGGTGAGGAACTTCGGTAATTACCACCGCCACTCTCATGGTGGCTGCAAGTGTGGCGTGGGTGATGTTCTGATTGGCGCCGCCGCCACTGCTGCTGACTACAATGGTTTGCCCGGGGTGTCACACATCAACAATAAATTGGCCGAGATGCTTAAGACCACTGAGGCAATTTACGGCTGCTCCATAGCTGCCTCGGTGGAGTCTGAACCAACTCCATCAGGTATCTATAATGTTGACCCAGTACTGTCAAATACCTCCAAGCTCTATGAAGGTAAGGAGCTGGCAGAAGTAATCCGGATGATGATTGAGATTGCCGGCGGCATGGTGGCTGATATACCCTCAGATAAGGATTTCCAAAACCCGGAAATTGGTCCATTACTTCATAAATACCTCAAAGGTGTGGAGAACGTGTCCACGGAAGACAGGGTGCGCATCTTCAGGTTAATTGAGAAGCTCGCCTTTGAAAGTAGAGACATTGTCTCCAATATCCATGGCGCTGGCTCACCAGAAACGCATCGGATGACCATACTGCGAAACGCAAATATTGAGGCAAAGAAGAAGCTGGCAAAGAATCTGGCGGGTATCAAAGAGGGATAAAGGGAGTTGTGGACTATAGGTAGCGAGTGAATAGCATCGAAGTTCTGTTATGCGTGGTGTGTTAACACCTAGAGTTGTCGGCTAGAAGCGATTTTGAGGCTTTCTAATAATAGCAATAAAGGGAATAGAAGCGAGACAAAGCCCCACACATACCATCAGTATCAGATGGTAGCTCCCGGTCTGGTCATAGGCGAAACCTAGCACCATCGGCCCAACTGCCTCTCCCATAAAAAATATCAGGTGAATGGTTCCTAGTACTGCACCATAATGCTTTAGGCCAAAGTAGTTGCCTGCCAGCATTGCCAGGTTGGGCGCCCAGCCACCCTGCCCCAGTCCCATGAGTACAGCGTAGAGCCACAGGTAGGGCATAGAGCGTGCCTGTGTCATAGTGATGAGTGAGAAAGCTATCAAGGCATAGGCGATAGCAGCGGCATATTTAGGGTCAATGCGGTCGCAGAGAAAACCAAAGAGGAATTTGCCCACCGCACTAAAGAGTCCAACAATACCAATGGCAGTCACCGCACTTGTAGCAGTGAACTCCTGCTCAGTCAGTATACTAACCTGATTTTGCAGAGCGCCGGTCTGACTCAGCCCGTAGGCCGCCGAGGTGAGCACCACTATCCAGAAGGTAGTTGTCCCCAGCGCTTGCTTAAGGCTTAGACCGCTTGCCGCTTCTATTTTAGCACTATTATTATCCGACACCTCGGTCTTTTCCTGTCCATAGGAAAGGAGACCTTTCTGCTGTGGGTGGTTTTTAACAACGAAGAATATCAGGGGTGGCACGGTGACTACCAAAAGTAATGCCATAACCAGATAGGTGCTGCGCCAACCGAGATTCGGAATGAGATAATTTCCAATCAGGGGTGCCAGGGCCAGTCCGCCAACCCCGATTCCAGTGAAGGCTAGCCCCTGCATGGTGCCCCGCAATCGGTAAAACCAGTTGGAAACAATGATACTTATAGGAATGGGTCCCAGGAGCACAAAACCGATACCAAGGCACAGGTGCAGCAAATAATAGTCCCAGATGGCTGAAGTCCTGCTCAGCAGCACCAGGCCGAGTAACATTACGATTGTCCCCAGAAGCAGCACCTGGCGCGGTCCACGCCTATCAGTAAGTTGACCTACGATAGGTGAGACAATAGCCATGGCGAGCATAAAAACAAAAAAGGCAGCGGTTACCTCGCCACGACTCCAGCCGAACTCATCTGCAATCGGCTTGTTCAAAACAGTGAAGCCGTAGAAGCTGAGCCCGCACGACAGAGTCAGAGTGGCAAACCCTGCCAACACTATCCAGTAGCCGTAGAAGAATCTATTTTTGATGGTCACTCACAGGCTTGCTGATATTGTTGCCCTCTATTCTACAGCATTAACCTGTTTACGGCAATGAGGTAGAGCAACTTGAACAGCCCATCGTTTTGTTGTGCTCTCTTGCTTTTTGTAATATTACTCACTATAATGAGTATATACTCACTGCTTGGAGTTATATATAATGCTCAACTTACATATCATTGCCACAGTCAATCAGAAAGTCCTAAGCTTTCTAGCCAAGTTCTCGGATAAAGAGTTCTACGAGAGGCAAATCGCTCGTAAGATTGGTATAGCTTATGGCTCAGCAAACCGTGCCCTAAATGACTTGTATTCTACCGGGGCTATCAAGCGCAGACGTGAAGGCAAAATGTATTTTTACTCCGTTGTCCCTTCCAATGCAGCCATCACCGAGTTCAAGAAATTGATAAACATTATGCTCATTGAACCATTGATAGAAGAGCTTAAGAATATATCCATCAGGATAGTGCTCTATGGGAGTTGTGCCCAGGGGACTGATACCTCCCAGAGTGATTTAGACTTGTTCGTCGTATCACATGACAAGGAAGAGGTAACAGAAGCGATTGGTAACTTCAGATTCCCACAAGGATTTGAGGATATTCACATCCAACCGGTAATTAAGAGCCCTGTTGAACTTCTGGAGGCAGGGGAATCAGAGCAAGCTTTCCTCGAGGAAGTAGAGCGGGGTATAGTCTTATGGGAAAGGGTAGCCAATGAACCAAGAGTTTAAGCAATGTCTTGAGAGCAAGAAGATTATTCAGTTCGCGAGAGGCAAGAAACTAGTTGAGAAAGAACTATCAATCGCCCAAAGCGATTTGTCAGACGCGAAAGCAGGCTTTGAGAATCAGCGCTCCAAATGGTCAACCATTCAAGCCTACTACGCCATATTTCATACCGCTAGAGCACTTATTTACTCCCGAGGCTATCGTGAAAAGAGTCATTACTGTCTTGCCGTGGCTTTAAAGGCCTTGTTTGTGGGTGAGGGTTTAATGGAAGCTCAAGCAGTACGCGACTTCCTCAATGCCATGAATCTTCGCGAGGCGGCTGATTATGAGGCTGAGTTTTCTCAGTCAGGGGCTAAAGCGGTTATTGCCTCTGCGGGAAGATTCATCGCAACGGCAGTGGCAATCCTGAATGTTGAGGAGTAATATTTTGAATAATATGTCTGGGTTCGAAGGAGCCTAAGTCAATGCCTGAAGCCTTACCAAAGAACCACAGCTTATCCGATGAGCCAGGATTATTTCTTCGACAAGACCTTCAGAGAGCTCATAGCTCCTTGACCAGTCTCGGCATGACTCTTATATTTGACCAGATAGCCCCCGGCTGGTATAACTTCAGGCACTGGTCTATATTCCGCAGTGAGCTGGAGGCGCTGGCACAACGGTGGCAGAAAGGGAAGCTGCTAAACATTGGCTGTGCTCATGGATCCGACTTTTTACCCTTCACCCGGAGCTTTGACCTATATGGAGTGGACTTCTCCTCAGAGATGCTGAAGTTCGCCAGAAAATACTCCCGAAAATTTGGCTTTGCTGTCAATCTGTCGCTGGCTGATGTTTGCCGCCTTCCCTACTCCGATGAGACCTTTGACTGGGCAGTCTCAGTAGCTACCTATCACCATATAGCAGGCAAAGAGGAGCAGCAAACAGCACTAAATGAGCTGAGGCGGGTGTTAAAGCCAGGTGGTGAAGCCTTTATCACCGTATGGAATCGGTGGCAACCCAGGTTCTGGTTTAAGCCAAACGAGGTAGCTGTGCCCTGGCGGAAGAGGGGCAAGACCCTGTATCGCTATTATTACCTCTTCTCCTACCCCGAGCTGGAGAGCTTGGTAAAGAGAGCTGGCTTTAAAGTGCTCAAATCCTTCCCTGAAAGCTCCTACCGCTTCCCGCTCAAGTTATTCTCAAGGAATATATGCCTTCTGGTGAAGAAGGGCGATTAGCTTATTATGGGATAATTTATCAACCTACCCCCTTTATCCCCCTCCCTTATAAAGGGAGGGGGATAAATATTAGAAGAGAGGCGAAGCCTCTCTTTAACTCTCTTTTAGTATCTGCTACTTCATAGGGGAAGGGGGTCAGGGGGATGGGTTGCTTAACAATCTCCTTATAGCTATACTGACAAGGTTGTCACTCATAACTATGATGAGCTGAGGAAATGACGGAGAAATGGCATGACTAAAAACAGGGGGTTTTCGCAAATGCTTATTCCAACAATAATAATGGCTGTAGCTGCTATTGCCCTTCTCTTTATTGGTTATCAAAAGGGAGGCGGAGAGCATATTCTTGGGCTAAAATCAGCCGGGGGCCTTCTCATGCAAATACTCCCCCTGCTAGTTTTTGCCTTTATAGTAGCTGGAATGGTTCAAACTCTTGTTCCAACTGAAATGATATCAAAGTGGATAGGCACAGAATCCGGTTTTCGAGGTATCTTAATCGGTACGGTGGTCGGTGGTTTTATGCCGGGTGGTCCCTATATTAGTTTGCCCATTGCCGCAGGACTGTTACGGGTAGGAGCCAGTGTGGGAACTATGGTAGCACTGCTAACAGGATGGTCGCTGCTGGCATTTACCCGGTTGCCGTTAGAGGTAGGGATAATGGGGTGGCAATTTACGCTAATTCGTCTCGCATGTACATTTATCTTCCCCCCAATTGCTGGGCTAATAGCGAATACATTCTTTTCGCATATTAGTGTTGCTTGAGTAATACACCAACTAATTGAGAGAAGGAGGCATCATGCCAGTAGTTATCGTTGAAATGTGGGAGGGGCGCACCGTTGAGCAGAAGAAGCAGCTTGTGGAGGGTATAACCTCGGTGATAACCAAAATGGGTGTTCCCCCCGAGCAAGTTCATATTATCATCAAGGATAACCCCAAGCACAACTGGGCAACTGGAGGAAAGCTTGCCTCAGACTAGTTTCCAGAGAAGTAGGACGCTTTAATCAAACCTTAGACCTGAGATGAGGGGAGACCTGTGGATTTAAGCGATTTGGGTGAACTAGGCAAAACTTTATCCTATCTGGTACCAGTAATTATCCTTATATTGGTCAATGTTTTCTTTAAGAAGCAGCAGGAGCAGAAGAGGCGGCTGGAGATGATTCGGAGCCTGCTATCTGAAGTAAACTATAACCAGAAGCTTATGGAAGCCTTCCTCATTCAGTGGCAGGCCAAGAAGTTTAAGACAGGCATCTGGAAGAGGAACAGGGATAAAATGGATTACATAGACCAGAGTTTACATGCCACTCTGGTTAGCGCCTATGAAATTACTGACGAGTTCAATCGTGAGATAGATGCAGCTAAAGAGCATAAATCGGCAAGCTACCTGGCAAGTATTCAGGTGGATAGATTAAGAGAGCCACTTGCCAGGAGTAAGCAAGGGCTCGAGGAGTGGCTACAGCTAAATAAGGGGAGGAAAGAGCCAGCCAAAGAAGGCGGTAATTCGGCTCCCTAGATAAATCCCGCTGCGAGCTTATTTAACTTTCAAAGGTCTTGGTGTAGATGACAAGCTCACTGCGGCGGAAGCCCAGACTCTGGAAATAATTCTGGAGTTCCCAATGACGTTCATCAACGACTGCGCGCACCGTGTTAATCCCTTTAGTGTGGCAGTGCTCCGATAGTGCGTTAACTAATCTCTTGGCAATACCGCGCCGCGCATAGTCGGGGTCAACAATTAGCATGTGAATGACGCCCACTTCATCAACTGGTATCCCTACATAGGATAACCTGCTCCAGATAAAACCAGCTACCTGACCATTGATTTCAGCGACAAAACTCAAGTCAAGTGGGCCTCCTGGGTTGGTAGAGGCTACCTCTTCATGGGTCAGGGGGCCTCTATAGCTAAGACGACTCCGCTTAATGCCTGGTATTTTCTCTTCCCTGATTTTATTGTAAATAGCTACAACGGCATCAATATCGCTACGCGCCATGCGCCGAATGTTTACTGTACCTTTTTCCATTGCGCTCATTATAAACACCTCCCACACTACCTAGAACAACCTATCCGCTTCTAATGTGTCGTATTATAACGGTTTGTTTGTTTTTGTCAATATACTCTTCAGGAAGCAGCAGGAGCAGAAGAGGCGTCTAGCAGTGGTTCGCAGCCTGTCTAACTTTCAAAGGTCTTGGTATAGTCTATAAGCTTTCCACGGCGGAAGCCCAAACGCTGGAACAAGCCCTGTAGCTGGCTATCACGTTCGTTAACCATTATCCGCACGGCGTTAAGCTGCTTGGACTGGCAGGTATCTAACAATGCATTGACCAGTTTGCTGGCAATACCCTGGTGCCAGTAGTCAGGGTCAACGCCCAGAATTTGAATCAATCCTACTTCAGTAACCGGTTCCCCAACATACGTCCGTCGAGCCAGAATAAAGCCTGCTACCTCACCATTAGCTTCAGCTACAAAACTGAGGTCAAGCGCTCCTCCCAGGTCTCCGGTAATCAAATCGGTATAGGTAATAGCCCTCCGTACCCCAGTGATTTTCCTGTCAATAGCTAAAATACTGTCGATATCCTCAGGTTCCATGGGTCGGATTCTTATTTTGCTTTCCCTTCTTTCTATAGTAGTCATGTGATTGCCTCCTTTCTCAAGTTGTGAAGTGCATTTTCGTATATGCATCGTATTATCCGCTTTTATTTGCTTTTGTCAATAGGCTTTAGGTTTGATGCTTGACCCATTTTTTAAGCCGGGTTATTATCATCAGAGGGCTTTAATGAAAAGAACAGGAATCTTCTTTACCTATTTCCAGGGGGAGAGGCTGAGGGATTTTCCACAGGCATTGGATGGCATCTTAGATAAGGGAAATGTATCGTATTACGATGCTGTTTATGACTCTGGCGATGGACTTTACTATTTGGAACCGGCACCTGAGGAATTGCTGCTCAGGGCGCATTCCCCAGATATGGTGCGGATGGTAAAGCTGACCGGCGACTATGAGTCGGCCTTATACTCAGCCGGGGGCACAGTTCAGGCAGCTGGGGAAATCTATCAGGGGGAGATAGATAACGCCTTTGTTTTTACTAGCTTTGGTGACCATCATGCCGGTAGAAATTTTTATGGCGGGATGTGTTATTTCAATGGTGCTGCCTTGTCTATAGCTGCTCTCAGGGAGAGAGGGGTGGGGCGGTTCGCTATCGTGGATACCGATAGCCATCATGCCAACGGCACCAGGGACATCTTTGCCGGTGATGATGATGTGCTTCATGTATGCTTTTGCTATCAGGATTACGTTGATGAGCATAACAATGTGGATGTTATGATTCCATATCACAGTTCAGACGAGGAGTATCTTGCCAGGATGAGGCAGGAATTTATCCCCAGAGCAATAGCCTTTAAGCCAGAGTATATTTTCTGGGAATTTGGCTATGATGCTACCCAAGGGGAGTATGGAGATAAGGGTTTGACTAGGGATTGTCACCTCGAGCTGGCAAGGCTTATCAAGGGGGTGGCGGATAAGGTTTGTCACGGCAGATTGATTACTATCCTATGCGGTGGCTCGGGTCGAGCTATAGCTACATATACTATACCCAGGATTATTGATTGTTTGGCTGAGCTGGGGAGATTCTAGTGGCTATCGGGCGACCCGGTAGGCGACTATTCCCCACCTTTGAGAATGAGCCTGCTTTAACCGCTGGAGGTCTGCCTGAACCGGGGCTGAGGTAACATTTTCCAGGGACATTAATACCCCATCCTCTCTGTTATCTGTATAATAGCCACGGCGTAGACCCACCTGGGTGAAGCCATACTTAGAATAAAGTCTCTGGGCAGCAATGTTGGAGGCACGAACCTCCAGGGTAAGAAGACGAACATCTAACTCTGTGGCTAGGTCTATAAGGGATATGAGCAGCAACTCTCCTATCCCCTGGCGGCGATGCTTCTCCCATACGGCAATGTTAGTTATGTGAGCTTCCCCAGCCATAATCCAGAAGCCAGCGAAACCAAAAATGTATTGCCTTCCAGATAAGGAGAGTTCATCGCCGAAGAAACGGTCGTGGCTGAAGAGCTGCATTAGTTTGGATACCAGACCTGAGAAGCCTTTCTGTGGGACGGCTTTCATCTCGGGCTCCTCAATCATTTCCCCCTCGTCGTAGGCTACAATATAACGGGCCAATCGGTTTTCTAGCTCACGCCGATAGTTAGCCGGCGGCCACAGGGTGGGGAAGGCTTCACGGTCAATTTCAGTGACCTGGGCGATGTCCTCTCTACGCATCAGACGCACATAGCAAGGCAAATTTTTATCTCCTTAAACAAAGTATTAGTTAGTTGACATAACTCTAAAAACAAATCAAAGCTATTAAACAACTATTCAGATACGAATTGTTTCCCTAATTTTTTTTATTTTAACATATTCCATTTCCTGATGGCATCTAAAACCCATGACGTTTAGCAACCTCTTTCTTCTTACCCTTCCACTCTAGACAGGGATTGGGGGCTACGCCCAATCCCTCGCTTTCTATATTTAGGTGTAAAACACGGCAGCATTTCTAAACAGCCTCAACCTATCTTTTTGCCTCTTTCCTCGTTATACTATATGCACAGGATAACGCCATAATTGCCGTCGAACGTCTGGGGGTTGTCAGGTGCAGAATGAAGAAAGCCTTGTCCGGCGAGCGCAACAGCATGACCATGAGGCTTTTGCCCAGCTATATGAGGAGCATTTTGATAAGATTTATCGCTATGTAACCCTCAAGATAGGAAATGAGACGGAGGCGGAGGATGTGACTCAGCAGGTCTTTCTAAACGCACTCCAGTCCATCCCTTCATTTAAGTGGAAGGGTATTCCCTTCTCAGCCTGGCTATTCCGCATTGCCCACAATCAGGTAGTTGACTACTTGAGAAAGAAAAAGCGCATCGCTGTGCCCCTTGATGAATCGCTGGCAAGCAACGATAATAACCCACAGTCGGTAGCTGAGCATAAGCTAGATATTGAGCAGCTACTTTTGGCTACCAGACAGCTAACCGAGGCACAGCGTGAGGTGATTTCCCTCCGTTTTACCAGCGAGCTATCAATTGCTCAGGTAGCTAAGGTTATGAGCAAGAGTCAGGGAGCGGTAAAGGCATTGCAGCATAGTGCAATAGTAGCCCTGCGCAAGGCACTATCGGTGGCGGAGAATGAAAACAAGTAAAGAATTCGATGATATCTTAGATGAATGCCTGGAGCGACTGCTGGTTAAGGGTGAGACTATAGAGCAGTGTCTTCAGAGCTATCCTGAGCAGGCAGCCGAACTCAATCCATTGCTTCAGACGGCTCTAGTTGCCAAGAAGGCATCAGCTATTCAGCCTCGAGCTGAGTTTAAAGCCAGAGCCAGATACCAGTTCCGCTCTGCACTCCGGGAGGTGGCTTCTAAGAGAATTCGCCCCTTCTTTGGCTGGTTTCCACGATGGGCAACTGTGGCGACTATGGCTCTTGTCCTGCTGCTGGCTGGGGGAGGCACAGTGGCAGCCGCTGGCAACAGTATGCCTGATAACCCCCTCTATCCGGTGAAGCTGGCAACAGAGCAGGCACAGTTAACACTAACCCCTTCTCAGATAGGTAAGGCAAGGTTGTGTGCCAAGTTGGCGGATAGGAGAGTGGCGGAAATAATCTATATGGCAAATAAAGGCGATGCCCAACAGATAGAGTTAATCACCCAGCGCTTAGATAAGCGCCTGGTAATGCTAGCTAGCTTAGCCTCAGCCCAAAAAGCTGGTGAAGCACCAAAGGCGCTGGCACCGGCACCAATACCTGTGCCATCAGAAAAGGCCAAGGGTGGTAAGGATGTCTATGTGGGGGCGAATAACCATGCTAAGCTCAGGATGGCTGTGGCGTGTTATGCTGTCGAGCACCCAGAGAAGCTCCGTGCTGTACTGGAGAAGGCGCCAGAGTCAGCCAAGCCTGCCCTACGTCGGGCAATTGCCGTATCGGTAGCCGGCTATAAGAGAGCCCTTGAGTCTTTAGATTAATTATAAACCAATTTCTCAAAATATGTTCAAGTCGCCACTAACCAATTGGCGACTTTTTCGTTATATATAATAGAAGAAATTTTTGAGTAGAAAGGAGTGAAACATGATGTCCAAGAGAGTAAAGATTATCGTCTCAGTGGTGCTGACGATACTCTTACTGACAGTAGGTATCACAGCGACCGCTATGGCACAGGAGGAGGAGCCCACAACGACGCCGGAAGCAGGGGCAAAGGGTCTTCTTCTAGCTAGAGTTGCCGAGATTTTAGGTATTCCCCAGGAGGACCTAGCCAACGCCTTTAAGCAGGCGCAGCAGGAGGTGAGGGAAGAGGCTCTTAGCAGGCGTCTCGACAAAGCCGTGGAGGAAGGGCGCATTACTCAAGAGGAAGCTGACGCAATCAAAGAGTGGTGGGAGCAGAAGCCAGATGTTCTAGGACTAGGCTTATCTGTGCGCGCCTTCGGCTTCCCAGCCTTAGGCAGCGGTCATATGTGGGGTGGCCATAGAGGGTGTCACTGGCCAAGGCCACCTGAACTAGCTGACTGACTCACCATAAAGACCTACGAATACTGAGAGAGGGAATCTGCATGAGATTCCCTCTTATTTTGCCCACATCCCCTTGCCTGCCTTCCTTGCTTCTACTTCCATTTGCTCCAGGTAGTCCTGGTATTTAATATCGGGAGGATAGGCTTTGGCAAAGGCTAGCCCCTGTCTCACCAGCTCGGCGTTAACAAAGATATCATCCACATAAATATAGCGCAGCAGCCGCCTATGTTTATCGGTCTGGGAGACATCCCGCTCTAAGTGGACTATCTTACCCTCTACCAGCTCGCGATTAGCCTGCCATGCTTCCATACCGTAGGCTTTTTGCTTCGGGTAAACCTCCGGGGTATCAATGCCGATGTATCTTACCCGGTAGCCCCCTTCAATAACGATGGTATCGCCATCGATTACTTGGGTAACCAGTGCTGTATCGGGTGGCGAAGTGCAGCCACATATCAGCAGGAGCACAAAAGCAGTGGTAGCCAGAAATTTAGCTTTATTGCTCATCTACTATACATAGGTTGGCATAGCGTTCCCACTCACTATAAACGCAGCCGCAGTATTGCTGGCGGTAGAGATTTAGCCCTTTGGTCATACGGCGGCTATCTGAGTAGCGCTTCCTGAGGTCGGCGTATATGAAATCTATGCCCCTTTCCCTAGCCAGGTCATTGCCGATTTCACGGAGTAGGTCATGTTTCTGGTGTGGGCTGATGAGCATGGTGGTGGTGAAAGCATCAAAGCCCATGCGGTGAGCGGTTTCCACCGTCTTTAACAGGCGAAGTCTGAAGCAGTACTGGCAGCGCTGGGATTCGTGTCCTACCACCTGGCGAAAGTAGTCAATTATGTCATAGCCCTCAGCTACTATTAAGGGCAAGCTCATTTCTTGTGCTAGAGACTGCATTGCCTCCAGGCGGTGCTGGTGCTCCATATAGGGGTGGATATTGGGGTTATACCATAGGGTGCTGACCTCATACCCCTGCTGCCGCCAGTAGTCAACGGTATAGGCAGCGCAGTGGGCACAGCAGCTATGGATTAGAACCGTGTTTCTCTTCACCACCGGTATTGCTTTGCCACAGGGTTGGCTGAGGCGGTTTTTCTTTATTGTAGGGTAGACCGAGGTGCTGATAGGCTAGTTTGGTGGCTAATCGTCCACGGGGAGTCCGTTCCAGAAAGCCGAGTTGAAGCAGATAGGGCTCATAGACATCCATGATAGTATCTGCCTCCTCGCTGATAGAGGCAGCGATGGTATCCAGTCCCACCGGCCCTCCGTTAAACTTGTCAATTATGGTATGTAGCACCTTATGGTCTATCTCATCCAGACCTATGTGGTCTACTTCAAGCTTGGATAGTGCCTCAACTGCTACTGATTGGGTGGCTACACCGTCTGCCATCACCTGAGCGTAATCTCTGACTCGCTTGAGCAGTCGGTTAGCTACTCGAGGTGTGCCTCTAGCCCGGCGGGCTATTTCTCTTAACCCTTCGGCTTCCGCTTTTATCTGGAGAATGCTGGCCGAGCGTTTGAGGATTGTTTCTATAGAGGCCTGGTCATAGAAATCAAGGCGGTAAATAGCGCCAAAGCGGTCTCTGAGGGGTGGGCTGAGCAAGGCAAAGCGGGTGGTGGCACCAATTAGGGCAAAGGCAGGCAGGTTTAATCGCAGGCTCTTGGCACCGGGGCCCTTGCCTATAATGATGTCCAAGGCGAAGTCCTCCATAGCCGGGTATAGCACCTCTTCTACCGTCCTATTGAGGCGGTGGATTTCATCGATAAACAGTGTATCGTGGTTGCGTAGGTTGGTTAGGATAGCTGCCAGGTCTCCGGTGCGCTCTACCGCTGGACCTGAGGTAATCCTGATGTTAACCCCCATCTCGGCGGCAATGATATAAGCTAGGGTGGTTTTGCCCAGACCGGGTGGGCCATAAAGTAGAACGTGGTCCAGCGCCTCGTCCCTGCCTTTAGCCGCAGTGATGGCTATCTTCAGGTTATCCTTAATCTTATCCTGTCCGATGAAGTCATCAAAGCGTCGGGGTCGGAGGCTAGTATCAAGTGTTATATCCTCAGCTTTGGGCTTACCTGATATAATGCGGTCTATTTCAACCTCACCCCTTTGTTAAGTCATTCTATTATACCATATCTTTATCTGAGCTGGGATAAAATAGAGTGTCGCCCTATCTTACTTGGGCGACTCTTTTATTATTAAAGCAATCAACTGTGGTGCGGGGGCTTAGCTAGTCAGCTCCTCCTCATCTTCCCCGGCTACCAAATCTTCCCCAGCTACCAGACTTGGCACTTCCTCGGAAACTGGGCAGCAAGCTGGAATCAGCTTACCAATAATTACATTTTCCTTAAGCCCAACCAGCCTATCAATCGCGCCTTTGACCGCAGCTTCGGTGAGCACTCTGGTGGTCTCCTGGAAGGAGGCTGCTGCTAACCAGCTATCAGTATTCAGCGAGGCTCTGGTTATACCCATCAATACAGAGTGGGCGGTAGCTGGTTCACCTCCTTCAGCCAGTACCTTGGCGTTAATATCCTCATAATGGAATATGTCTATCAGCTCCCCTGGCACTAGCTCGGTATCACCTGAGAAGTCAATGCGAACCTTAGCCAGCATGCGGTGGACGATAATTTCAATATGCTTGTCGTTTATATTCACTCCTTGGGAGCGGTATACCTTTTGCACCTCATCTACCAAATATTGCTGGGCTGCCTCCTTACCTAAAATACGCAGGATATCCTGTGGGTTGATAGAACCCTCAGTAAGTTGCAGTCCCGCTCTTATGGGCTCTTCAGTTTGAACACGAATATGGGCACTAGCTGGAACAGCATACTCTCGTCGCTCCTCCTCCTTGTAGCTGATAAATAGCTGATTATCTTTGATAGTTACCTCCCCAGCGACACGTGCCAGGATAGGTTTAGTTTCAGTAGTTAGGGCTACTGGTTGTGGTGATGCTTCAGCCTCAGGCGGTTGGCAGGCTAACACTGCTCCTATATCTACCCATTGACCGTGGTTTACCATAACCTGGCAGTCGGGTGGCAGTGAATATTCATCATGATACACCTCAGAACTAGTGACCTTTATTACCTTTCCCTCCTCATTTTGAACCACCTCAACCACCCCGTCTATTTCTGAGGCAATTGCTTGACCCTTAGGCGGTCTTGCCTCAAAGAGCTCTTCCACTCTGGGCAGACCGCTGGTGATATCAAGTCCTACCACGCCGCCAGTGTGGAAGGTACGTAGAGTTAGCTGGGTACCTGGTTCGCCAATGCTCTGGGCAGCAATTATGCCTACCGCTGTGTTGAGGTCAACCAGATGCCCCCGGGCAAGGTCTCTACCATAGCACCGCTGGCAAGCACCGTGCCTGGAGCGGCAGCTAAGGGGAGACCGGACATGAACCTTGGTTAACCCGGCGGCAATAATTTCGTTTACCTTCTGCTCGTCAATCTCCTTATTTCGGTCAACAATGGTTTTCCTAGTTTTGGGGTTAACCAATTTACTGGCAGCCAACCGACCGATTATCCGCTCAGCAAGTGGCGGTAGTAGTTCCTTCTCTTGTGGTTCGGATATCCATATACCATCTGTAGTGCCGCAGTCCTCTTCGCGAGTGATAACATCCTGGGCAACGTCAATGAGGCGTCTGGTGAGATAGCCGCTATTTGATGTTCTCAGGGCAGTATCGGCTAATCCCTTTCGGGCACCGTGGGTAGAGATAAAGTATTCCAGCACACTGAGCCCTTCACGGAGACCTGACTTGATAGGGAAGTCTATTATTTTGCCAGAGGGGTCAGTCATCAACCCCCGCATACCTGCCATCTGTCTGATCTGGGAAATATTCCCCTTTGTCCCTGATGTTGCCATCATGTAAATGTCACCATAGCGGTCAAGAGTCTGGGAGATGATATCAGTAATCTTGTCGGTAGTTTCCATCCATACCCCTATGGTGTTATTATACTTTTCGTCCTCAGTGATTAAGCCACGGTTATACTGGTTTTCAATAATGGCAACCCTCTCCCCAGCCTCTTCCAGTAGCTTGGGCTTACTTTCGGGAACTTGAATATCGCCCATAGCAATGGTAGCCCCCGATTTAGTGGCATAGTGGAAGCCTAGCTGTTTGATGTTGTCCAGTACCTTAGCAGTATCCTCGTTGCTTAGCAGCTTATAACAATCGGTTACTATTTGCTTTAAGCTTGACTTATCAATTGCTTTATTGCAGAAGTCTAACTCAGGGGGCAAAACATCGTTAAAGATGATGCGCCCCACGCTAGTTTGAATCCTCTGCCCGTTTTCCTGCTGCTTTCTGACCTCAATCTCAGCTCTGAGGTCAATATGTCCCAGTTCATAGGTGAGCTTTGCCTCTTCAAAACTACCGAAGAGTGTGCCCTCACCTTTGGCTCCAGGTATGAGAGTAGTCAGGTAATAGCATCCAAGGACCATATCCAAGGTTGGTGTTACTATTGGCTCACCAGAGCTTGGCAGCAGCATATTGTGGATGCTGAGCATGATTTCCCTGGCTCCTTTAACCGCAGCTTTAGACAGGGGAATGTGAATTGCCATTTGGTCACCATCAAAATCAGCATTGAAAGCAGCACATACTAGGGGATGGATCTGGATGGCACTACCATCGATGAGCACCGGCTCGAAGGCCTGAATACTAAGCCGGTGCAGGGTGGGAGCCCGGTTAAGCAACACCGGCCGCTCCTTGACAACCTCCTCAAGTATGTCATATACCTCCGACTTTTTTCTCTCCACCAGCCGGCGGGCACTCTTGATATTGTGGGCGAGCCCTTGCTCCACCAGCCGGCGCATAATGAAGGGCTTAAATAGCTCCACGGCCATCCGTCTTGGTAGTCCACATTGGTGAAGCTTAAGCTCTGGACCAACAACGATAACTGAGCGTCCGCTATAGTCAACCCGCTTGCCCAGTAAATTCTGGCGAAAGCGACCTTGTTTGCCCCGGAGCATGTCTGAGAGTGACTTCAATTTATGATTACCGCTAACTGAGACGGCTCGTCCCCTCCTTCCATTATCGATAAGGGAATCGACAGCTTCTTGGAGCATTCTTTTCTCGTTCCGGATGATAATCTCTGGTGCCCCTATTTCCAGTAGGTGACGCAGCCGGTTATTGCGGTTAATGACTCGCCGATAGAGGTCATTAAGGTCGCTGGTGGCAAATCTGCCTCCGTCTAGTTGAACCATAGGTCGAAGGTCGGGGGGTAGGACAGGTAGCACGGTTAGAATCATCCACTCTGGCTTATTGCCACTACGGCGAAAGGCCTCCACTACCTGTAGCTGTTTAGCGGCCTTTCTGCGGCGTTGACCTGAGGCAGAGCGGGTTTCTCGGAGTAGCTCATTACGCATCTCATCCAGGTTGACGTCCTTAAGTAACTGCAGAAAAGCCTCAGCTCCCATCCCGGCGCTAAAAACTTGCCCATATTTTTGTTTGAGCTCGTGATATTGGTTCTCGGTGAGTAAAGCACATTCCCGCAGGTCCTCAAGCTGTTCCACATCGGCAGAAATCTTCTCCTCGAACTGCATTTTTTCCTCGGAAAAACTGCTCCGGAGTTGGTTTACCTCATCTACTGTTGTCCCCTTCTGCTCCATCTCTGTAATTTTAGCCTCTAGTGTGCTTTGGCGCTCAGCTATTTGCTGTAAGCTATTCTCCTTGAGTTGCTCAATTGCTTCCCGGCGTGCCTCCTCATCTATAGAGGTGATGATATAATGAGAGAAGTATAGGGTACGCTCCAAGCTCCGCGGTGAAAGGTCAAGCAGTAATCCCATTCGGCTGGGTATCCCTTTAGCAAACCAGATATGACTCACCGGGCATGCCAGCTCAATATGCCCCATGCGTTCCCGTCGCACCTTAGCTCGGGCTACCTCGACACCACACTTATCGCAGATAACCCCCTTGTAGCGTATCCTTTTATATTTACCACAGTAACATTCGAAGTCCTTAGTTGGACCAAAGATTCTCTCGCAGAAAAGCCCATCCCTTTCTGGTTTCAGGGTGCGGTAGTTAATAGTCTCTGGCTTGGTTACCTCTCCATATGACCAGCTCCTAATCTGCTCCGGTGAAGCCAGTGAGATGCGAATAGAATCAAAATCGTTAACTTCAAGCATTTTCCTCTTCTACCTCTTGCTGAGTTGAATTCTCGATAGCTTCAAGCTCTGTCTCCAGCTTGGGAACCTCTCTAGCTTCCTCGGCAAGTGTTGCCCTTTCCTCTTCATTAATCACCTCAATGGCAAGCCCGAGGCTTTGCAGTTCCTTAACCAGAACCTTAAACGATTCAGGCACCCCAGGTTGGAGAATATCCTCATTCTTAACTATAGCCTCATAGGTTTTGGCTCGACCGGTCACATCGTCTGACTTGATGGTCAGGATTTCTTGAAGGTTGTGGGCAGCGCCATAGGCTTCTAGTGCCCATACCTCCATCTCACCAAAGCGTTGACCACCGAATTGGGCCTTACCGCCCAGGGGCTGTTGGGTAATCAGGGAGTAGGGTCCGGTGGAGCGGGCGTGAACCTTATCTTCAACGAGGTGGCTTAGCTTCATTATATAGATGCTTCCCACCGTTACCGGCTGGTCAAAGGGCTGACCAGTTCGTCCGTCGCGGAGTACAACCTTGCCCATTGTAGGTGGGGGGAGGTTCCGTTCGGTTTTTACCCTCTCTACGGCTTGCTCTAGTTGCTGTTGGTCAAGGTCTCGGCTCGCTATGCCCAAGTCTTCAAGCCACAAGCGTAGGCAAATCTCCTTCGCCTCCCCCGGGAAGTCATCACTGAACACCTTATCCGTATTATAGCCATGGCTTTCAAGCCATACCTTAGCTTGCTCCAGTTGCGGGGTGGGGCTGTCATTACTTGGGTTAAGGTCAACCGCTCCAGCTCTTTGAGCTATCCAGGCTCTGGCCAGAGCATCCTCAATTGCAGCATCACTGGCACCATCAAAAACAGGGGTGAGCACTTTGACCCTCAGCGTCTGGGCAGCCCATCCTAGGTGGGTTTCCAGAACTTGACCGAGGTTCATCCGTGATGGGACACCTATGGGGTTGAGGATAATATCTACTGGTGTACCATCGGGAAGGAAGGGCATATCCTCAGCGGGCGCTATAAGGGAGATGACCCCCTTATTGCCATGCCGTCCAGCTAACTTATCCCCTACAGAAACCTTTCTTTTCTGGGCAACCCAGACCTGTACCCATTGGTTAACCCCAGCAGGCAGGTCACCACCACTATCACGGGAGAAGACCCTCACATCGATCACCTTGCCCCACTCACCGTGAGGCACCCGTAGGGAGGTATCCTTCACCTCTCGGGCTTTCTCGCCAAAGATAGCCCTAAGCAGTTTCTCTTCAGCAGATAGCTCGGTCTCCCCCTTGGGAGTAATCTTGCCCACCAATATATCATCGGGACCTACCTCAGCACCAATCCGAACAATACCTGTTTCATCAAGCTCGCGTAGACTTTCCTCACCTACATTGGGTATATCCCTGGTGATCTCTTCAGGTCCTAACTTGGTATCCCGGGCTTCTACCTCATGCTTCTCAATGTGAATGGAGGTAAACTTATCCTGCTCGACTAGGCGATTACTAATAATGATAGCATCCTCAAAGTCATAGCCTTCCCAACTCATAAAGGCACAGGTCACATTCTGCCCTAGAGCCAACTCCCCATATTCGGTAGATGAGCTATCGGCTAGAACCTGTCCCGGCTCCACCCGGTCGCCCTTGCTTACTATAGGCTGCTGGCTGATGCACGTCCCCTGATTAGTGCGTACAAATTTCATTAATGGGTATATGTCTTTATCGCCGTTATCCTTGGTAACCACAATCTGTGAACTGGTAACCGAGGTGACTACTCCTGCATTTTGGGTAAAGATGACCTGCCCGCTATGCTTGGCGACTTCTACTTCCATACCTGTAGCTACCACAGGTGCCTCAGGGAGAAGCAGGGGTACCGCTTGCCGCTGCATATTAGACCCCATCAGGGCACGGTTAGCATCGTTGTGTTCAAGGAAGGGTATTAATGATGTGGCAACACTAACTATCTGCTTAGGTGAAACATCCATTAGTCCGATTTTATCAGGTGCCTCCAGCACATAGTGACTACCCAGCCTGGCTTCAACCTTTTCGTCCACAAATTGGCTATTTTGGTCAAGATGAGCGTTAGCCTGGGCAATAGTGAATTCATCCTCTTTATCGGCTGATAGGTAGATGACCTCATCGGAGACAAAGGGCACTACCTTTATCCTTCTGGGAGGCAGCTGAGATAGCTTAGTGGCAAGCTGAGGGGTAATGGTAGCCCTGGCTTCCACTATGGTATTGCCCTTGCCTTTAAGCACTGCCTCCCGGGCTGTCCTGCCCACCAGCTCATCATAGGTATTGTTCACCTCAGTAATAACCTTGCGGTACGGTGTCTCAATGAAGCCATATCGGTTAATCCGTCCATAGGTAGCTAGAGAGCCGATGAGACCGATGTTAGGTCCCTCTGGCGTCTCAATAGGGCAGATTCTACCGTAGTGGGAGAAGTGGACATCCCGCACCTCAAATCCAGCCCGTTCTCGAGATAGCCCCCCTGGTCCCATTGCTGATAGTCGGCGCTTATGAGTTAGCTCGGCTAACGGATTGGTTTGATCCATAAATTGTGATAGCTGTGAGCCACCGAAGAACTCCCTGACCGCTGCCACTACTGGGCGAATATTGACCAGAACACTGGGGGTAACTGCCTCAGCACTAATAATGCTCATACGCTCCCTAACCACTCGCTGTAGGCGCAGTAACCCAATACGAAACTGGTTTTGAACTAGCTCGCCAACTGTGCGCACTCGCCGATTTCCCAGATGGTCAATATCGTCGGGGGTATCGCTCCCATTATTAATCATGATGATGTGTCTTACTATCTCTACAATATCTTCCTTGGTTAGAGCCCGTTGACTTTCCAGAATATCAAGCCCCAATCGTTTATTAAGCTTATAGCGACCTACTTCCCCTAGGTCATAGCGCATGGAATCAAAGAAGAGATTGTTTAGTAGTTTTCTGGCATTTTCAATATTAGGGGGGTCCCCGGGACGCAGCTTTCTATAGATATCGAGCAAAGCCTCAGGCTCATCCTTGACCAAAGGTTCGCGCTCCATAGTTGACTTGATAAATTGATGCTCTGGGGAGTTATCCTCCTTGGAGAATAGCGCCAGCAGTTGCTCCTCACTACTATAACCGATAGCCCGCATCAGTGTGGTAATGGGAATCTTGCGTTTGCCATCTATCTTAGCTGAGATTACATCCCGATTGCTGGTCTCAAACTCTAGCCAAGCCCCGCGGGTAGGGATTAGCTTGGCATGGCACAATTCACGACCACTAGTGGCATCTTCTTCAATGGTGAAATAAACACCTGGAGAACGAAGTAACTGGCTTACTGTTACCCGTTCGGCACCACTGGTAATAAAGGTGCCTTTAGCTGTCATCAGTGGAATGTCACCGAAAAATAGGTTTTGTTCCTTGATTTCCCCTGTTTCCTTAACCAGCAATTGTGTCCTGACGTAGAGTGGGGCTGAGTAGGTCAAGTCTCTGTGGCGGCACTCCTGCTCGGTGTGATGGGGCTCGCGGAATTCATAGTCTATGAAGCTAAGTGCCAGTCTGTTGTGGGTGAAGTCCTCGATAGGAGATATCTCCTCCAGCAACTGCCTTAGCCCCTTTTCTTGAAACCAGCGGAATGAATCTGTTTGAACCTTAATCAGATTTGGCACCTCTAATATCTGGGGCAACCTAGCATAAGATTTTCTGGAGACAGGAGGCACCTTCTGTTCAATGTTTGTTGGCAACATAAAAATCGTTTCTTGCTCTACTCCTAAGACAAGTGGGCAAAATTTTACACCAATGTAGCACTAATCCAAAATCAAACCTGTGGTTAATGAAGAGGTATAATAAGGTGAAAATTGGAGAGGCATAATTACAATCTTACATATTATCACTATTTTTAATTTTTGTCAATACTTTTTCGCACTATTTTTTGATTTTATGATTAAAAAGATTTAATTGCTCTCAATTCATGGGTGTAGTGGGATGATGCAAATGAAGCGAAGCACCTCGCTACCGGCATTGACAAAGCAATGTTGCTCATTAGGGGCAATGAAGATAACACTATCTTTGTCTATCGGGGTTTCTCCATGTTTACTCAGCACCACTCCTTGACCGGAAAGGATGAACACTTCATGTTCCCACCGGTGGGAATGAGAAGGGGTGGAGCTACCCGGCTTAACCTCAAAGACCCTCATACAGAAATGTGGAGCCCCATCTTCAGCCGTAATAACCTCACGCTTAATTACTCCGGGTACCTCCTCAGAGGGCTTGGTATCAAGATAATTGCTTACTTTCATGGCTATACATCTCCTCAATATGTGGTAAATTTGAGCTTTTCATTAAGTAGGGACTTATTGGAAGTAAAGCTAAATTTGTGGTGGGGAAGGGGGGATTTGAACCCCCACGCCTTTCGGCACATGATCCTAAGTCATGCTCGTCTGCCAGTTCCGACACTTCCCCATACAACACTATTATATCCTATCTGACTACACCTCTACCACTCCTATGGTCGGTGAGCCTGATTTCAGGAATTACCGGTAAAGCCAGGAAGGCGTGGCGAGGGTGAAGCAAACGATGCATATATCTCCCACAGGCTGAGTAATATTTACAGGGTACTTATGGTCAGCCAAAGCCAAGCAACAAGAATACCTAATATGGCTCCGACAATGACTTGGAAAGGCGTATGCCCGATGAACTCTCGCAGGTCATGTTCGAGCTCGCCTTTAGGACGCCTGATCCTGAACTCCTTTACTATGCGGTTCAGGATAATTGATTGTTTGCTTACTGACTGCCGCACACCAGCAGCATCATACGTAACCACCATAGCCAAGATGGCAGTAATAGCAAAGGCTACAGAGTTCAAGCCTTGTGTTATAGCTGCAGCCGTAGCCAGTGCACAGACCAATGCCGTATGTGAACTGGGCATGCCACCACTGGCGACAAAATAATGCAAGTCCAGGCGTCTTTCTCTCGCCAAGATGACGAATACCTTTATCAGCTGTGCTATAGCCCAAGCACAAACAGGTATCACCAGCATCTTATTCGTTATGAGCTCGTACAATACCATTCCCCACACTCACTTTCGTATCCTTAACCTCTCAGTGCCGTTATTTTTATAAATTAAAAATCACCCTCACTTAATCAACCTAAACTCATTTACATCCACCAGACCCAGGTCGGTTAGTCTGAGTTCGGGAATTACTGGTAGAGCTAAAAAGGAAAGGGTGGCAAAGGGTGATGGTTGGACTGTGCCTAAATCCTTGGCTCGTTGCTCTAGCTTCTCTAGCTTATCTACCACTACCTCCAATGTTTCATCAGATAATAGTCCAGCAATAGGTAGGGCTAAGTTGGCTAATACCTTGCCCTCGGCAGCAGCCACCAGACCACCCTGTAGCCTTTCAATCTCCTTAATGGCGGTGAATATGTCCTCATCATTGGTTCCTACAGCAATGATGTTGTGAGAATCGTGGGCGATAGATGAAGCCAGCGCCCCTTTCTTTAAGCCAAATCCCGTAACCAATCCCAAGCCAATATTCCCTGTAGCCTTATGCCTCTCTACTACCACCAGCTTCAGAATATCTCTCCCGGTATCAGGAGTAATAGCCCCATGGGCAGCCTTGATTTTCTCTGTTCTCTTCTTAGTGATTATCTGACCGGGGACAATCTCAATAATCAGCTCGACTTCCCCCGAAGCTAAGAGTCTTAATGCCTCTATATTGAAGGGCTTAATATTCACGGTATCAGTTAGACCTTTGCTAGTGGGTTGATGTGATGGGAATAGTGGCTGTCCCTCCTTGGCTGCTATTTGACCTCGGTAGAAAACCATGTCTATTTGTAACTGGGATAAATCACTGAGCACAATTAAATCGGCCATATAGCCAGGGGCTACCGCCCCAAGCCCATCCAGCCTGAAATAACCTGCCGGATTGATAGTAGCTAGCTGAATAGCTCGCACCGGGTCAAGTCCCTTTCGAATTGCCTTTCGCACTACGGCATCAATATCACCATCCTTCAGCAGGTCAACGCAACTGCGGTCATCGACCACAAACATGCATCTTTTGTAGGTTTTGTCAGTGACTAAGGGCAGCAAGTCATCTAGGTTTTTCTCTGAAGAGCCTTCCCTAATCATGATAAACATGCCCTGTCTCAGCTTCTCTCTCGCTTCCTCAATAGAGACAGATTCATGGTCGGAAAGAATACCAGCGGCAATGTAGGCGTTGAGGTCTTTCCCGGCGACACCGGGGGCGTGACCATCAACAATCTTCCCTCTGGCAAGGTCGATTTTACTCAAGACACCATCATCACCACTGAGCACGCCAGGGAAATTCATTACTTCCCCCAGCCCGATACAGCTCTTCCACCTGAGAACCTGTCGAATTTGCTCAGGGTCAAGGCTGGCTCCTGAGGTTTCCAGGTGAGTAGCTGGCACGCAGGAAGGAGCCATTAGGAATAGGTCAAAAGGCAAACGGCGGGCACAGTTCAACACATACCTGATGCCCTCCAGGCCACAGACATTGGCTATCTCATGGAGGTCGGTAATAAAGGCAGTGGTGCCGTGAGGCACCACTGCTTGGGCATATTGACCAATATCAAGCATAGAGCTCTCGGGATGAATATGCCCATTGATGAGACCAGGCGCAATATATTTACCCCCTAAATCCAGAACCTGTTTCGCCTGATGGTAATCCCCCACCCCGGCTATCCTATCCCCGCAAATAGCTACGTTGCCGGGTTCAATCTCACCGGTAAAGACATTGACTACCCGGGCGTTAGTCAGGAGCAGGTCTGCGGGAAGTTCCCCTTTAGCTACTGAGATTAAATTAGCTATCTTCCTTGACATTAACCTTCATCCTCCAACACACATATATTGGGAAGATTACGAAACCTTTCATCCCAATCCAAGCCATAGCCCACTATGAATTTATCAGAGACAGTAAACCCCAGGTAATCAATGGTAACCGGGGTCTGCCGCCGGGATGGCTTATCAGTCAGAGCACAGAGCTTCAATGAGGCAGGCTTTTTCTTCCGTAGGTAATCTAAAAGAAAAGAGATAGTCAGCCCAGCATCCACTATGTCCTCAATAACCAAAACGTCCCTGCCTTTAACTTCGGACCGAAGACCCTGCACCACTTTAATCTTCCCTGAACTCTTTCTGCCCCCGCCATAACTGGACAGCCTGATAAACTCCACCTCCAGCGGGAAATCAAGCAGCCGAATAAGGTCGGCCATGAACATAAAGGAACCTTTGAGAACTCCTATCAAAATAGGGTGCTTGCTGAGGTAATCTTGCCTGATTTCAGCCGCCAGCTTCTTAACTGTAGCTTCTATCTCCTCACAGGTGAAAAGGATACCGAGTTTAGGTTGAGAACTCATGCTATGAAGATTATAGCTCTTACCTCTAATCCTGTCCAACAAGGACTGGCTTACCGATTGAGAATGGCGGTGAGGTTATTGGGGGAGTGGGGGTATCTGGGGGAACACCTGAGGAAGATATAATCATATGTCAGGCAACAATCACAGCTATCCCTTAATCGCCTATCTCACATAGGGACTTAATCAGGTTAAACCTCTCATTTACTAATTGTTGAAGCTCGGCTAAATCCTCCTCTTTCAAATGAGAAAACCTTCCCATCAACTTGGTAAATTCCTGAAGCGGTTTAGGATTTTCCATTCGATGGGTGAAGTGGAACCTCCCATTCTCAGCCTCCCACAATGGGAAGTAATTTGTTTCTACTGCCAGGCGGCATATATCAATAGTATCTTCAGTCCGTGCTCGCCAACCAGTGGGGAGGGGAAGCCCACCAACCCAATCAGCTAAGACAAGGGGAATCTTGGCTACGGCTATGAAATGCCCGAAGATAATAGCCCCAGTAATGATGACCATCACCATGCAGGTTATCCGCAGGGCGTCTTTAACAGCAAAGAGGAACCCTTGCCAGTTGAGCTGCCGTCTTGTCAAGGGGTGCTGGCGGTAAAGAATGTTTTTGTCCGCCGTCTGGTCGTTATATCCTCCACCTTGATTTGTGGCAGCAGTTTTTCTACATCAGCCCTGTGGGCTAGTTCGGTGCCCGGCGTTAATACTGCGGCAGTCCCCATAGCTATCGCTAATCGGCAGGCTTCCAATAGTGGCTCCTCATTGGCTAGCTTTAGGGCAAGACCGGCAACAGTGCAATCACCAGCTCCTACTGCACTTCGCACCTTTACCGGGGGTGGGACTGCTTTCAGAATCTCTTTCGTGGTGGCAGCAATGATACCATCTTTGCCTCTGGAGATAACCACTATTTCAATGTCCATCTCAACTAGGTCGAGCGCTGCCTTGATGACTGCCTCTTCAGTGGGGAGTTCCCTGTCGAGCAGTCCCTCAGCCTCACGAATATTGGGCTTGATAAGATAGGGCTTAGCTTTTATACCCTCCGCTAGCCATTGGCTGTCCGAGTCCAAAATGGTTCTTACCCCGAAGGTTTTAGCTTCCATAGTCATAGTATAGTAAACATCATTTGGGATGCCCGGGGGCACACTGCCGCTGGCCACTATTAAATCTGGACTGGGGCGAACCCGCATCATTTTCCTTTGGAACCTTTCAAACTCTTTCTTGGAAATATGCGGACCAGGAGCATCAATTCTGGTCTGCTGCGAGCTTTTGGTATCGGTGATGATGAAGTTGGTTCGTGTTTCCCGTTGGATAGGGGTGAAGCTGAATGGCACCCCTTCTTCATCAAGCAATATTTCCACCGTCCTGCCTGCAGGACCACCGATGAATCCATAGGCTATTGTTCTGCCACCCATCTCATGGATAGCCCGCGACACATCTATACCCTTACCCCCAGCATAGGGGTGCAGCCTAGACCAGCGGTTAGTCCCATCCACTACTAATCCATTCACTGTAATGTGTTGATCCAGACAAGGATTAAGAGTTATAGCGGCAATCATAGCATCTTTCATTTTAATATTCCTGGTACCAACTTCTTGAGGTATAGGCTAGCTCATGGCTGTTTAAACCGAGCTTCTTATACCATGGCACAGCATATTTAGAGGCTATCTCGTTTAGCCTCTTTAGCCTATCTGCACCCACCGTTGATAGAAAGTGAACCCTTTCTTTTGTGTCATCAATATACATTGCCTGTTGCCAGATAGCACGACCACCGAGAAAGCCTGAAGCTCCGCCTTGGCAGGCAATTTCTACCTGTTGGCAAAAAAGCTCAAAGTCTACCCCTGCGCTTAGCACAACCCAAGGAACCTGAGACGATATATCTAGCTGACGACAAAGGTCGACGAGTTCAGTTTTGCCCTTTTTGTAACGCAGGTCAGCGGGAAACTCAGCCTTTAGCACATCTATGGGCAGGGCAGTAATATCCCGGGCTGTTTTGAGCACTAGCTGTTCTCTTGCTGCGGCAAACTGCTCAGGGTTATCGTTCTCATTACCTATAGGATAGCTCAATGGTTCTACCAGGAAGGGGAGGTCATATTTTATACATTCCATTGCTATCATATCGAGCATGTTCAACAGTTTGCTTGCCAGCTCCTCTAAATCTGGACGGTAGTAGACCAAGAGCTTTGCTGCCGAGGCACCCATTCGCTTGATCTTATCAACACTCCACCCGTCCAGCAATTTGGTTATGCGGTATTCCTTTCCACCACCGTAGCCAGAGGCTTCTATACTGACCAGTAGCCCGGTACTGTTAGGTAAAACGCCATGACCGATGCATTGAGCAGCACCAAATATAGGGTCAAGTAGCACTGCACTAGCATGTTCGGCTAAACTGGAGCACAGCTCTAGCTTGCGCTCCACCATTTCTTCATAGTTGACTTCCTCCGGGTTCTCTTCGTCAATCATACTGCGTAAAGAACCACGGTGGTCCATAGCGCATATAGTAAAGATGCCATCGGGATTTGCTATCTGCTGCAAACCTCTTATTTTACCAATGCTTAGCCTTTTCATATTTCCACCACGGTATTATGGAATAAAAGGCAAGTTTAATCAAGGCGCTGTTTGTCTTTGCCTTTACCGCAGGGTATAATTGCCAAGTGTTGTTTTTTCCTTTGGTGAGGTTAATGTAGTGCCCTGGTTCTATTATGTAGGCAGAGTAATAGTCAGGATGCTGTTTATCCTCCTGACTCGATGGCAGGTCAAGGGCAAGGAAAATGTCCCTAGCCAAGGACCACTGTTAGTTGTAGCCAATCATCTTAATCTAACTGACCCGCCTTTGCTTGGCGTTAGCCTGGGCAGGAAAGTGATATTTATGGCTAAGGAGGAGCTATTTCGTTCCAGGCTCTTAGGTTACTTCATAGGTAGCCTTGGTTCCTTTCCAGTACATAGAGCGAAACTGGATAGGAAGGCAATACGCCAGTCAGAGAAAGTGTTAGCCGATGGTTTGGCTTTGGTTATGTTCCCTGAGGCAGCGAGGAGTAAGGATGCCCAACTTCAGCCAGCTTTACCTGGCT
>Ga0209986_10000709_pt1 | contig 32897 bp, 22 predicted proteins | sample BlataG_FD_183168 | JGI IMG/M metagenome (GOLD analysis project Ga0209986, IMG submission 183168) | Deep subsurface microbial communities from Black Sea to uncover new lineages of life (NeLLi) - Black_00105 metaG (SPAdes) (version 2) | ecosystem: Environmental > Aquatic > Marine > Oceanic >...
TTGCTCACACTCGGTTACGGTGGCTCTGCCGCCGTTTTTTGTTGATGTTTGAAGCAACGATTTCGGTCGCCGACCCTGAAGTCCTGATGCCCCTTTTCGGCCCCAGCGATCGCCACCTTCGGCAGATCCGGGAGACGCTGGGGGTGACTGTAATCACGCGCAATGGATCGATCCATGTTGCGGGCAGCGAAGATGCTGTACGCAAGGCAACGCAAGTGATCGAAAAACTCCAACAGCGGTTGCATCTTCGGGGCGCCTTATTCTCAGAGGATGTAAACGACATTCTCTCCCATGTAAGCCAAGCAACGCCAGGAGTTGCTGAACAACCCCCCATCGGAATTCTTGCCGATGCCCGACAGATTCATCCTCGAACTGCGGGCCAACAACAATATGTTGATGCCATCGCAAACCATGAACTGGTTTTTGGGATCGGTCCGGCAGGAACTGGAAAAACTTTTTTGGCAGTGGCCATGGCCGTGGCTGCACTCAAAAAAGAAGCCATTAAAAAAATTGTCCTTGTTCGACCCGCAGTCGAGGCGGGGGAAAGCCTCGGATTTTTACCGGGGGACATCGAAGCAAAAATTAATCCCTATCTTCGCCCCCTTTTAGATGCGCTGCGCGATATCATTGATTATGAACAGTTTAAGAGATACACCGAACAAGATGTTATCGAAGTCATCCCGTTAGCTTATATGCGGGGCAGAACCCTCAACGAAGCATTTATCATACTCGATGAGGCTCAAAATGCTTCGGTTGCTCAAATGAAAATGTTTTTAACGCGTATGGGAATCGGTTCTAAAATCGTGGTCGCCGGAGATATTACTCAGATCGATCTGCCACCACATCAGAAAAGCGGGCTCGTGGATGCAGTGACGAGACTCCGTAACATCGATGGCTTTCGAAGTGTCGAATTAACCGAGTTAGACATTGTTCGACACCGACTTGTACAGGATATTGTCCGCGCATACGACGACATTAAAACGATCTCGGGGAAAGAAAAACAAAAGTGAATTCTGGCTCGTCAAAAAGACATCGTGGTCATCGGGTTTCGGGCTTGGATCCTATTCCAAAGCTTTCTACACAGATCTGGTCGTCCATTACCCGAGGGGACGTTCTTCTGCGGGTCTTTCTCTGTGTCCTAGCGACCATCGTCATGGTGATCGCAACGCAGGCATGGATCCCGCCATTTTCTTATCGTGAAGGCTATACGCCGGTCCGCGATATTGTGGCGAGCGTCGATTTTAACGTTCCCAATCCGGGCAAGGTTGAGCGCGAACGCGAGAATGCCCGTCGTGATGCAAGGCAGGTTTATGTCAACAATCCACAAGCAATTAAATCACTCCAGACAGAGCTGCTTTCGGAAATTACAAAAATTATTGCGGCAGAAAGTTTCGATGAAGACATTCAACAAATCTGGGCACATTTCCATTCTCCACCAGATTCTAAAGAGTCTGCCTCTCCAGACGATATGCTCGAGGCTTCCCGAGAGTGGGAAGCTGCTTTTCGCGCTTTTCAAGCGGCGCTGCAGGGATCTCGTCAACTGCAGTTCGATGCCGCAATTCAAAAGGTACTCGCCGAGATTGATAAACACGGCTTACTGGAAAAATTGGAAAAAGAGGAAGGCAATCAGACTGAGATTCTTATTTATCCCCAGCGTGAGTGGGATGCCAGAGAACGCGTCGAAGTTAGAGATGTGCAGATTGCAACTGCAAAACTGGCCTTGGCCGAAGATTTACAGCGCGAACTTACGGGCCTCGAAGATACAATTCGCGAAGCGGAGCGCAAGGAAGCAAGACAGGTCTATACCAACCATCCCGAATCGCTAAAAAAACTTCGGGGAAATCTCATCGATGACCTTGCTACTTTAAAACAAGCGAAGGTATCGAAGGATGAACTGGCGAAGATCTGGAATCACTTTCTTCCTGCAGATCGGGATGGGGGAAAAGCAAAAAACAACGACTTCGAAACCCTTGAAAAATTTCGGCAGTTACTTATTTCTGAATCGCTAGAAAATCTCCAAACCGTTCTGGCCGGAACACTCGGAGAATTTGAGCGTCGCGGTCTGTTACTCGACTTAAAACCAATCGATGAAGTCTCTGAAGGGAATCGTGAAGAGGTCATTATTTTCGATTTGGATGAAAATAAAGTGGCGGAAAAGGTACCCGTCGTGGATATACGACTTGAAGATGTGAAACCCATTATTCGCGAACGCCTAGAAAAGCAGTTGCCCTCACTCGAAGTTGCCGGTCGTATTTTTACGTGGCTCGAAAACAACCTTGCGACTGCGACGACCCTCAAATATCGACCGGCAAATGAAGAAGATGAGAATCGAATTGCTGCACCACAACTTGCCAAAAGAGCCGCTCTCTGGCTCCACGACCGCCTCCCGGTAACCCTCGCCTACGACGACCAGCGAGCGGAAGAAGTTCGTGATGCCGCGGCGAACGAAATCATCCCTCAAGACTTTGCTACGCCTTATCATGCCGGTGATGATGCGTTAGCAAAAGCGGATCGTTCCATCGATAGTGAAAGTATGGCACTACTCGCTGCTGAATATGATGTAGAAGTAGAAAATTTAACAGCAACGGCCATATTGGTACGACTGTTAGCGGTTTTTGGAATGTATCTGGCAATCTATACCTTGTGCGGTCTGTTTATTTTCTATCGCTTTCCAGAAATCCTCATCGATTTGCGGCGGTTTGGTAGGCTTCTTGCCCTCACCGTACTCACCGTCGTTGTCTGCTATCTGGCTGGACGATGGCGTGTGGAAGCTATTCCGATGCTGCTTTTCGGGATGACCGTCGCTATCGCTTACAACCAAGAGATCGCACTTTTGCTCACAGCGGCTGTCGGCCTGATTGTGGTTCTTCTTTTAGGACAAGGCCTCGCTCTGTTTGTGATTCTGGTAGCGGCAACAGCCACAGCTATTTTAATGCTTCGCCGCGTGCGGAGTCGAGTCAAGCTAGTCTATGTCGGCTTCGGTGCAGGAGTCGTCGCAATGCTCACCGCCGTTGGGGTGAATATCGTAGACGGACAACCCCTCGATCAGGCGATCCTTTTGGACGCGGGTAAGTTTTTTCTTTGGGGATTGATGTCCGGCTTTGCCATGACGGGCCTGCTACCCTTCATTGAAACACTTTTCGGTGTGTTGACCGAAATAAGCCTTTTGGAACTTGGTGATGTCGCACACCCACTCTTACAGGAATTGGTCCGTCGCGCACCTGGAACCTACAATCACTCTATTAACGTTGCCTCAATGGCTGAAGCTGCTGCTGAAAGTATTGGCGCTCGCAGTTTACTCTTGCGCGTGGGATCCTATTTCCATGACATCGGCAAGATGTTAAAGCCTCAGTATTTTGTAGAAAACCAGAGAGATGATAACAATCGCCATGAATCTCTGGTTCCGGCGATGAGCACGCTCATTATTATCGCACACGTAAAAGATGGTGCGGATCTTGCGAGACAACATCATTTGCCACGTTCGATTATTGACTTTATTCAGCAGCATCACGGAACGACCCTCGTCGAGTATTTCTACGAACGGGCGAATGAAGACTCGCAAGCGAATCCGGATGGAACGACAATAGATGAAAATGCGTTCCGCTATCCAGGTCCGAAACCACAGACCAAAGAGGCTGGTATTTTAATGCTCGCAGACGCTGTAGAAAGCGCCAGTCGGGTCCTCGTCGAACCGACACCGTCACGCATTGAAAATCTTGTGGAGGAAATTGCGATGAAACGATTACTTGATGGACAACTTGATGAATGTGGACTCACGCTACAGGAAGTCCGCATCGTTCAGGACAGTCTGGTGAAATCCCTGATTGCCGTTTACCATAGTCGAGTAAAATATCCAGGGCAACGAACCGCCTAAGAGGGCACTGCAAATGAGGACGCTGTGAAAAAGCAGGCACATCTTGTCAATATTTGCAATCAGACGCAGCAGGCAACTGTTGATCAGGACCGCTTACGGCAAGGTATTCTCCTCGTGCTCCAGGAACACGGGATCAAGCAAGCCATCATCGGACTGGCCATTGTTACCGATCCGACGATTCATAAAATGAACCGGCAATATTTAGATCACGATGACACAACCGACGTGCTAAGTTTTCCACTTTCCAGCGATACAGACGACGTGCTGGAAGGTGAAATCGCAATCAGCTTTGATACAGCGAAGCACCGTGCCGAGGAATACTGCTGGGACACAGAAGATGAACTTTTGCTCTATGCAATTCACGGTACACTTCATCTCGTAGGATTTTCAGATCAATCTGCGGAAGAACGCGACGAAATGCGATGCCATGAGAGAGCGATCCTTGCCAAGATGAATGTCGTTTATCCGGAAGATTCAACGCTTGTGGCGAGGAACCGTGCGTTGAATGTGACAGCGAAGTCCGACTGCCCTACACCACCCTGTGCCGACCCCCCGGATCCACTACGATGATCTCTTTCCACGTGTTGAAGGAAACTATTAAATCGTGACACTCGATCCTCTTTATTGGATGGCTGGCATCAGTCTGGCGGTAACGCTCATTGCTGCAATCGGCACACGTGCTTTACGCGATTTTTCACGGCACGAATTGGAAATACTCTGCAGAAAACATGCGTCCGATCTCAAGTTTAGTGAAATACTCGAGTACGATGATCAGGTGGCAATCAGCATAGAAAGTCTAAGTGCAGTCACAACGGCATTCTTTACAGTCAGTACATCTTTCCTCGTTCTTTTAGACGAACGATGGAACACTCCAAAGGATCCAACCGTTTTCTGGAGTACCGTTGCGTTTGCTGGTTTTTCTTTATTGATGTTCAACATTTGGCTCCCATGGACGGTCGCGCGGATCTGGGCAACGCCCATCCTTTTTCATACGTGGCGTTTCTGGAAATTTTTAAGCCAACTTCTCGCGCCCTTTGTCCTCATGGCACGATGTGTCGATGCGATCATGCATCGACTTGCCGGTCGGTCTCCAACGGAACAGACAGAACATCTTTTTGAGGAGGAGATTCGATCTATTGTAAGTGAAGGCCATCGGGAAGGCTTGCTGGAAGAAGACGCGCGAGAAATGATTCAGGGCGTGATGGAATTGAGCGACGTCGATGTCGCTAAAGTTATGACTCCACGTACGGATGTCGTGATGATGTCGGTTGACCTCTCCTGGGAAAAAATCATTCGATTTGTCATTGGTAGCGCACACACGCGGATCCCTGTGCACGGCAAGACCCGGGACGATATTGTAGGCATCCTTTACGTCAAAGATTTACTTCCACTATTGGCCTCTGACGACGTAAAACCAACAATACGCGAAGTTTTACGAACGCCGCATTACGTGCCAGAGTCAAAACGATTAGACGATCTGCTGGAAGAGTTTCAACAAACGCGGAATCATATGGCGCTCGTTCTAGATGAGTATGGTGGTGTATCGGGCTTGGTCTCCATTGAAGATGTTCTGGAAGAAATCGTTGGTGACATTGTGGATGAGTACGATAAAGAAGCCGAAGAAGAATTTCGTATTATCGATGACCGTACGGTCGAGGTGTTGGCCCGTGTTCATCTCGATGAAATCAATGAACGTTTTGATTTGGAAATTCCCGAGGATGGGGATTATGACACGATAGGTGGGTTTGTGTTCAGCCAACTCGGCCATATTCCGATGGTGGGTGAAGAAGTGCGCTGGGGTAAACTGCGTATTGAGGTCACCCAGGCGAGCCTACGACGAATTGACAAATTACAACTTGTCCTCCCGGAAATGCGCCGCGACACCGCCTAAAAAACCCTTTGTGACTCCCCTTCAGTGGGAAGCGACCGGCGGTTGACGACGCCTGTTCGTATTCTGATGAGAACGATTCGGCAAGGACGCTGTTGCCCGTAAGTGATTTGGCCCAAGCAAATCCTGAACGCGTGATCGCATTTCTTCACTATTTTCGATCCTCATATCCTCGCAATTACAGCGAACCTGCATTCCATTTTCGAGGCAGAGCATAAGTTCTAAAGTACACTCTCCGGGATAGTGCCTCAAAATTTCATGTAGCGATTCTAATTGCATGAGACTCTCTTGCGATTCATTGACCTGAATCCTCACTCGAGACGTAAACCGCCGCGACGCCTCGGTTAGGGGAATGAGGTCACTGACAATAACATTCACTTCTTCACTTCCTGGGCGACGGTCTACGGTCCCTTGAACAAGCAACATGGAGTCAACTTCTACCAATTGTCCACAGTGCACATACGCATCCGGCCAAAGAATGCAGCGTATAATTCCCTGTAAATCCTCGAGGTCAAACATGGCATACTTGGTTTCTGTCTGGCCACGACGCGGATTTTTTGTATGGGAAAATCGTACCGCTGAAAGCATACCTCCCAGGACTACGTCGGACCTGTGCTCCATTTTTCTCAGATCATTCGTCGTGTTCGAACAGTACTCAGCAAGCAGCGTGCTGTACTCCTCAAGCGGATGACTACTGAGATAATAACCCAGGACCTCTTTCTCTCCAGAAAGTTGCTCGCGTTCATCCCAATCCGGTATATCAGGAAGTCCGATCTCATCTTTATCATTCGCCTGCGGCTCTTCCAACTCTTCGAAAAGATTCGCCTGTCCCCGTCGACGATCATCCATAACCGAAGCACCACTTTGCATGGCGCGTTCAATCACCGCTGCCAATTGACTGCGCCGCGCACCGAGTGAATCAAATGCTCCCGCCTTAATTAATGTCTCGATAGTGCTGCGATTCACTGAGCGAGAATCGATCCGTTCACAAAAATCAAAAAGACTCCGGAATAGACCGCCTTTTTGATGTTCGCTGACAATCGCGTCGGCAGCTCCTCCACCGCATCCCTTAATGGCTGAAAGCGCGAAATGAATCCGCTTTTCATTCGTACTTGAATGTTCAACACGAAACACCACAGCGCTGTGGTTAACATCCGGGGGTACCACTGTGATATTCATCCGACGACAGTCTTCTAAATGCTCAACCAGTGAATCTTTCGATTTAAAATTTCGGCCCGGAATATCACCGGTCAGCAGGGCCGCCATAAATTCAATCGGATAGTGCGCCTTCAAATAGGCCGTCTGATAGGCAATCAGCGCATATGCCGTACTGTGACTTTTATTGAAGCCATAACCGGCAAACTTTTCGATCAAACCAAAAAGATCGAGTGCCTCCTGTCGGGCCAATCCCTTTGCCGTTGCCCCATCAATAAACTGTTCCTGAAATTTGGCAATTGTCTGTAATGTCTTCTTACTGATCGCCTTAATACAGGTGTACGCATCAGAAAGACTGATGCCGCCCAAACGATTCAGCAGCCGCATCACTTGCTCTTGATACACCATGACGCCATGCGTCTCTTCCAGTATGTCCTGAACATCCGGGTGTGGATAAGACGCGATTTTTTGGCCATGCTTGATTGCCACGTAGTCGTCGACCATCCCTCCTTCGAGTGGCCCAGGGCGATAGAGCGCATTGGTCGCAATAATATCCCGAAAGTCATCTGGCTTCATCTTCTGGAGCAGATCTCGAATGCCTCCACTCTCCAACTGGAAAATACCTTTTGTCTCACCTCGACAAAGCAGGGCAAAGGTATCCGCATCATCCAGCGGAAATTCATGAGGATCAATCTTTTCGCCTGTTGTCTGCTCAATCAGATTCTGACACTCGGACAAAATGGTAAGGTTACGAAGGCCTAGGAAATCCATCTTAAGAAGACCGGCCCCCTCAACCTCCTTCATTGCCCACTGCGTAATGATGTCATTCTTACCCTGAACACGACCCAACGGCACATATTCGGTCAGCGGTTGATCCGCGATAACAACTGCAGCTGCATGGGTCCCGACATTGCGGGCAAGGCCTTCGATCTTCATTGCTAAATCGAGAAGCTCGCGCACCTCACCGTCTGCTTCATAAGCACTATTTAATTCCTGACTTTTGTCGAGTGCCTCTCGGAGCGTAATTTTCAGAGTATCGGGGACCATAGCAACAATTTGATCCACACGCGGAATGGATAAACTCATTGCACGCCCGACGTCACGGATTGCCGCCCGTGCAGCAAGCGTGCCAAAAGTCCCAATCTGAGCGACATTCTCCTCGCCGTACTTTTGTTTCACATACTGAATCACCTCACCCCGACGCTGCTTGCAAAAATCAATATCGATATCAGGAGACTCAAGACGATTTTCGTCCAGAAATCTTTCAAAGAGCAAATCGTAGCGAATAGGACAAACATGACTCATGTAAAGTGCATAACAGACGAGAGAGCCGACACCAGAACCACGCGCGGTACAGGGAATTTCATTCTGACGGGCATAGCGAACAAAGTCCCAAACCATCAAAAAGTAGTTGGAAAATCCTAGCGTATGGATTACATGGAGCTCCCGATCCAATCGATCGAGGACTTCGCTTGCCAGCGCACCATCCTGCCATCGGTCTGGGATATCCTGATAGCGTTGCTCTAGACCCTGAAGACAAAGGGACCGTAAATACTTTTCAGGAGTTTCGTTCTCCGGCAACGCATAAACGGGAAAGTGGCGGCGTCCCAGGTCAAGATCGATATCAATCCGATCAGCAATTTCCTGACTTCGCTGCACTGCATCTTCCAAACCTGGAAAAGCAAGATACATTTCCATCGGGCTCCGCAAATAAAACTGATCGTTTTCCATCTTTAAACGATCTTTGTCGGTGCGGTATTTGCCGGTATTAATACAGAGCAAAATGTCTTGTGCTTCGGAGTCCTCCTGCTTGATATAATGAGCATCGCTCGTGGCAACGACGGGCAGACCTTGTTTGCGTGCGATATCCACTGCCCCTTCCATTGCAATCCGCTGGATTTCTAATCCATTATTCTGGATTTCAATGTAATAGCGGTCGCCAAAAACCCGGTGAAACCAATGGGCAATCTCTTCGGCTTCCTTCCGCTCGGCAGTATCATCGCCGGTCCGTAAAATTGTGCGATTAAATTCACTCGAAACACATCCTGATAAACAGATAATACCTTCGTTGTACGCTTCTAAAATCTCCCGATCGATCCTCGGCTTGAAATAAAAACCTTCAAGAAAAGCAGCCGACGAAAGACGAATCAAATTCTTGAAACCGGTGCGGTTCATCGCGAGCAATGTAAGATGATAGCTCGCTTCGCGCATTGAACCTGCATCACGTTCAAAACGGCTTCCCGGTGCAATATATGCCTCGTACCCCAACGCCGGATTGATCCCGGCTTTCTTTGCCTCTTGATAGAATTCCACAGCCCCATGAAGATTGCCATGGTCCGTCAGCGCAAGAGCATTCATACCCAAGTGCTTTGCCTGCTCAACAAGCCCGCCGATGGGTGCAGCGCCATCGAGTAGACTGTAGTGGCTATGGCAGTGAAGATGGACAAAAGAACGTTCGCTCATTCTGCCACTTTCATAAAAATCCAACAAAATCTTAAATGGGAATCGCCTGATTTTAACAGGTTTGGTGTATGGAACAATTATGGCAAAAAGGTGTTAATTTTCCCCGCAAAGGCCTCCCCCATACGAAATCCACCTTCGGGGCGAAAACTTTTTAAATATTGCCGTTCTCCTTGGCATATTTAAAATGCTCTGGGAGCCATCAAAAAAGCGGCCGCCACCTACTACCTGCAGCCCCAAATAGAACGAGCGCCTGTCGAACAATCTCGATATCGTGTAACCGTAAAATTTGCACACCGCGGACGGCGAGTGACAGCGAGACACCAAGGGTACCTGCTTCAAGATCAACATTTCCCAGACCGCCTTCCGCTTGCAGAACCTTCTTAATAAAACCCTTGCGCGAATGGCCAACCAGAAGTGGACATCCAAGACGATGAAAAACGTCGATCTGTTGCAAAAGTTGTAAGTTATGCTGCAAAGTCTTTCCAAATCCTATCCCTGGATCGATGCAAATACGATCCAGTAAGACACCAGCCTCAACCAGGGCATCACGCCGGGTACGCAAAAAATCAAGAACATCCTCAACAACATTTTTGTAGACTGGGACATCTTGCATTGTCTGTGGCGTACCCTGCATATGCATCACGCAGACGCCTACCTGACTTTCTACAGCCAACGGTACCATCGCCGGATCCCCACAAAAACCCGTCACATCGTTGATAATCTCCACCCCGTGTGCAAGACATTCCTTTGCGACCTCTGCTTTCGAAGTATCGACCGAGATAAGCACATCCTCACGGGCACGCAGTTGTTCAACAACTGGAACAACACGATCTAATTCTTCTTGAAGTGAGACAGGATCGCTATAAGGACGGGTGCTTTCACCTCCAATATCCAAGAGGTCGGCACCGTGACTGAATAAACGCAACGCGTGCTCTACCGCGCGGGCTGCCTGTAAAAACTCTCCACCATCAGAAAAGCTGTCTGGAGTGACATTTACAATTCCCATCAACAGCGGACGATCTGGAATGGCAAGACACTGAGAACGGAGCTGCCAGTGTTGAGCACGGCCGGCAAAGCCTGAATGCGGAGAAGTTGGTGGATAAACTGTCATAGAGAGCAGCTTACCACGGTGCCTCCATAATAGCTACAATCTGCGAGGCGACCTGCTCGACCGCCTCTTGTTCTGCGCTGAGAGTTGAGTGTCCGACTTCTGTTACTTGGGCAGATTCAGCACCGACATCTGCCACGGCAACTGGCAAAGGAATCGATGCCCCTGGATGAACGACTCCCCCATGATTGTCGATCCATCGCACCTGTAAGGCCACCGTCATATCCACTTCCCGAAGGTCATCGTTGATCGTCGTCACAGAGACTGCCTTCGTTATCGGAAGCACCGTACCTTCGAGTACCGTGTCCGCCTCTTCCCGACTGACCACTTTATAGTTTGTATTTAGCTCAATTTTTTTTACGACCGCTTCAGTCAGCCAGGCACCCATACCCGGTCGCAAGCTATCGGATTTAAAAACTGGCACGCAAACCGTGCGAATATGTGGTGGATAGAGGCCATTGGTACCAAATCGATAGGACGCACATCCTGGCAAATAAAGAATGTACATCAGCAAAGAAACTGCGACTCCAAAGCGAAACACGCTTTCGCGCGGTCGTGAGCGATAGAAAATGGATGTGACCATTCTGTAGCCTCTTCAAAAACCTCTATTCGCTGGCTTCTGTTTCCTCAGGCGCTCTTTCGAGCACCAGCGGATCTTTTCTCGATTCGGGGAAAAGGGAAGAAATCCAAACAAACCGCGGCTCTGGATTTTGTGACTCGTCCTTGATTTCCTCAATCTGACTTTCTGCTTTTTGGGCAACGTCCGTATGCGGATACTCATCGAGGACCTGATTATAGTAACTGCGGGCAGCGCCATGATATCCTTTTGCCGAGTAGAATCCTGCAAGCTCTAAATCGCGCATCGCCAAATTCGAAGATACTTGAGCATGGAGTTTCTGGAGTCGTGTACTATCTTCGGCAGATAATTCTTTGAACTGTCTCATCGTTTGCTCAATCAAAGCTTTCGCCTCATACAGGCATGTGCCCTCATACTGTGGGCCCTGATAGCGCCGGATTTTTGCCTGAATGCCTAAGACGTGCGCCTTATATTGGTGTTCGCTTCCCGGATACTCCTGTCGTACGAGCCCATAGTAATAGTCTGCATCATCGTATCGCCGCCTGAGAAACTTAGCCGTTGCCGTTGCCATTAAACTATCATCGGCTAGCGCACCTGTAGGATGATTGAGGCGAACCTTTTCAAAAGCCCGCAAAGCTGAACCCTGCAAATCATTGAAAGGCCGAGTTTTATCGACTACGTTCGGCGTGAGTATGTTTTCTGGATCTTTTTCATACCTTTTCTGCCAATAACGCCCGATTGCAAATTGCCTTGCAACTGCAGTGTCTAAATGCTTTGAGCGTTTATAGTTGACCAGCAGGGCCTCATAACTTTCAAACGCGTCTGGATATTTATCTTCGAAAAAATAGCACTCTGCAATTTTAAAAAGCGCATCTTCTTCGACAGAAGAATCCGGGAAACGGTCTGCAGCCTTTGCGTACTGAACGCGGGCCGACGCATACTTCTTTTCTGCAAAGAGCGCCTCCGCTGCATTCAAACGAGACTCGGCAGCCTTTTTATTTGGATCAGGCGCACCGACCCAGGGAAGTTCCTTGGCGTAGGGAATATCCGCAGCGACATTCCGCCCAGACAAATAATCAAGGAATGATTTTTCTTCCAACGATCCTTCTTGTTCGATGCTTGTTTTGCCTTCTCCTTCAGCAAGATGAGGCGAGAGATTCGATTTGTTCTTGTCGGCTACCGCCTCCTCGCTCGAATCGGGAAGTTCTATCTCGGCGCTGACTAGTTCTACCTGTGCAGATTCATCGTTGACTGGGGGATTATCTGCATTTCCACGCGAGTAGAAGGTGGCCGTTGCACAGCCACTGAGCATAACGATTGCCGCCAATTTTAGCGAATAGGCCCGAAAAGAATAATGCGTCAAGTGATCAACTCCTAAAAAAACAACGCGCGATGCAAACGACGATTTCTCATCACCGTTATAAAAATGGTGCTATTGAATAATCGCTATAAAATAAGAATCGTTATCTTTCGTAATATGCTTGGTTAAGCTTGGGTCAAAAAATGCAAATGTTTTTGCATCCGCGGTTCGCGGCCTAGAAGGTGACTGATCGAATGATTGATGACGCCTCTCACCTCTCCCGACACCGGGTACGGCGACACTTGATGATGGATGTCTCCGCATTGGGCATACCACCGAAGCGTTTTTAAGGATTCTCCACGGATTTGTGCCACGTGTCTTTTTCCGGGGCGACACGCTCGGCAGAGCACGCCGCCGGAGGACTGGCCAAATGCAACGTCGCCTTCGGTCGATATGGTTTTCCCGCATTCCACACACTGTTCCAGATTGGGTAGGTGTCCCAGCAACCGCAGCGCACTCAGTTCAAACGACAAAATGAGTGCGCTGATATTTGTTTTTCCCTCACGCGATAACGTCTGAAGTGTTTCGGCAGCGATGTCAAATAGTTCTGGGTGCGGGTCGTACTCGTCCGTCAGACCCAACAGTAATTCGGCCAGATAGTAGCCGGCAAACAGTGGGGCCAGATCGTGATCCGGAGGGCGAAAACGATGTTCTAACTTTGCTTCCGTAAGAAGATCTAATCCGCCCGACGATTTGCGGAGGAACACTACGCGAGTAAGGGTCAAAAGGTCAAGAGCAGAGTCAAAAGGCCCTTTCTGGCGGTGGGCTCCTTTTGCCAAAGCACCTATTTTCCCAAACTCTCGGGTGAAGAGCGTAACGACCTGACTCGTCTCGCTAAAATCGACAAGCCGGACAACGATTGCATTTGCTTTTTCAAGAGGCATAACTTGGGAAAGAATCGTTAATCTTATCGATTCTGTCAATTGTATCGATTAAGGCAAAAGTAGTCTTTCTCATCCACCCGATACAAACCCGGAACGTCTCGACCGTAGGCATAGTATTCGTGGACATAGCGTTCGATTGTGCTAGCGGTGATGGCAAACCTATAAATTACCCCAACTTCTGATCATGATTCGCACTGCCTTATCCAATCCATATCTGGTTATCGTGTCGTGCCTGGCCATCACCGTGATGGGGCTGTTCACCTATACCAAAATTCCTGCCGATCTGCTCCCTCAATTCGATACCTCAGCAGTCCAGATTGTTTGTTTCTATCCAGGAATGCCCCCCGAGGTCATGGAAAAAGACATTATGAGCCGTCTGCAAAGGTGGACTGGCCAATCGGTAGGCATCGCGCATCAGGAAGGGAAGGCGATGCAGGGAGTCTGTGTCGTCAAGGACTTCTTCCGCGAGGGCATTCCGATGTCGGATGCTATGAGTCAAGTCAGTAGCTATGCGATGAGCGATATGTTTTATCTCCCTCCGGGCACCATCCCTCCAATGGTGATGCCATTCGATCCGACAGCCAGCGTGCCCCTCTGTTTGGTCGTGGTCTCAAATCCAGAGATGAACGAGCAGGAACTCTATGATATCGCCTGCTATGAACTCCGGAATAAACTGCAGTCGATCCAGGGTGTGATCGCTCCTGCAGTCTATGGTGGAAAATTGCGGCGCGTCCTGGCATACGTCGATCCCGATAAACTCGAAGCGCTTGGCCTTTCCCTGATGGATGTGCAGAAAGCGCTGCTTAAACAAAATGTACTGATCCCTGCCGGAAGCATTAAGGTTGGCAAACAGGAACTACAGATTTTTACAAATGCGAATGTGGAGCAGTGGGAGGAACTCAATAATGCACCGATCAAACAATTGCCGGGCCAAGCACCTGTCCGCATGCGCGATGTCGGATACGTCAATGGCAAGGCCGCACAAATTCAGACAAACGTAGTACGGGTTAATGGATCGCGTAAGGCCTATATACCGATTTATCGTCAGCCGGGTGCAAATACTATTTCTATTGTCCGTCAAATCAAACAGCAACTTAAGGACATTGAAACGAGACTCAAAGTCGAACGCTCTGAAGATCCAAAAATGAAAGGCTTGGTCTTAAGCGTCGCAATGGATCAATCGGTGGGAGTCGAGCAAGGAAACCGGTCGCTGCAATTGGCCGCCGGTCTAGGAGCCTTTTTAGCAGGCCTCGTCGTACTTCTCTTTTTACGTAGTATTCGTTTTACCGTGGTGATCGTGTTGGCCATTCCGCTGGCCATTTTGACAGCTATCTTCGGTATGTTTTTTACGAACGACTCGATCAACGCAATGACGCTTGGCGGACTTGCTCTGGCAATTGGCATTCTTGTGGATCAATCAATCGTTGTACTGGAAAATATTGTCCGTCACGCGCAGATGGGAAAAACGGCCCGGACTGCCGCCTTGGAAGGGACCACCGAAGTTGCGGCCCCTATGTTCATCGCGACACTCACCTTTGCCATCGTATTCTTTCCGGTTGTTTTCCTTAGCGGCCTCGCTAAATTTCTGTTCACCCCACTGGCAGTCGCGGCAAGTATTGCCATTTTTGCATCGTATATCCTGGCCATTACCCTCGTTCCTGCATATTGCGCACGGTTCCTCAAAATCGGCAAGCAATCTGGTTCATTGCAAGAGCACAAGAAAAGAGAAGGTGCTTTTGCCCTCGCTTATCAATCGCTTCTTCGGCGTCTGCTATCGATACGTTACTTTATCGTCTTCATCGCAGCGGCAGCTTTTGTAGTCTCCCTGATATTCATGAACCGTTATATGGGCAAAGAACTCTTTCCGCAGGTCGATTCGGGACAGGTCTCTATTTTTGTTCGGATGGCAACCGGAACGCGTATTGAAGAGACAGAAAAAACAATTGCCAAAATCGAAGCTGAAATCATCAGTCTGATTGGAAAACCAGATCCTGGGTTTGCCGTGGGCAAAGAGCAATATCCAAAATCAAATCTTCAGATCATTATTTCCAATATTGGCGTGCTGATGGACTGGCCAGCAGCCTACACGCCCAACACCGGATCGATGGATACCTTTATGCTCGTTCAAACTAAAGGCAAGCTCGGTGAACCGAGTATTTTCAAGTACGTCGAACGACTCCGTGAAGATCTTCAAACCAAATTCCCTGGGGTTGAATTTTCCTTCGATACCGGGGGCATGCTCACCGCAGCACTCAATATGGGAGAACCCTCACCCATCCACTTCCAAATCAGCAGCTCGAATCTTGAAACCGGACAAAGCGTAGCGCGAAAGATTGTTACTGCAGCGGAAGCAGTCCCCGGCACTGCCGATGTTCGCATCGCTCAAAGGATTGATTATCCAATTCTTGAAGTCGATATGAACCGCGATCTCGCGAGTCGTATGGGTCTCAATCCTGAAGACGTGATGAAAAATCTTGTAGCCGCCACCAATAGTTCCATTAATTTCCAGCCCTCCTTCTGGCTCGATAAGAACAAAGGCAATCACTATTTTTTGGGGGTCCAATATGCTGAGCAAAAACTCGACAGCATTGAAACCCTCAAATCGATTCCTGTTGGTAGTGACAGTGAAGGAAGACCGTTGCGGCTGGGCAATATTGCCGAGATTCATCGTGCGAGCGGCCCCGGAGTGGTCAACCATGTCAATATTTCTAGGGTCACTGATGTCTACGCGAATGTGAAGCAAGGTTACGATGTCGGTTCTGTCGTATCAGCAATTGAAAAGAAACTTGTCGCCCTCGGCGCCCAGGAAGATACCGATGAACGCGGGCATCTTTATCGCATTGGCTTCCGCACCGACCAGTCAATACTTGATGCGATAGGCTTATCGGGACAAGAACGGACGGAAGCTGCCAAAATCCTCGCCATAACAAATGCGGGGAAGCAAAATCGTCAGTTGATCCAAATTCTCTCTGAAAAACAAAGGAAAATCTGGGCACAGCTCCGCAAAGAACCGCTGGCCGATGCCTCACTCTACAAAGGAGTCAGTTTCCGGATGATGGGTGAGGTCCGTTCAATGCGCGAATCTTTTCAACAATTTACTGGTGGCCTGATTATTGCAGCAACACTGGTCTATCTCGTAATGGTTGCTCAATTTCGCAGCTTCATCGATCCACTGATTGTACTCTTGACCGTTCCCCTCGGATTCATCGGCGTTGTCTTGATGCTTTTTTTGACTGGAACCCACCTTTCGATCATGGCCTTTATGGGAATCATCATGATGGTGGGGATTGTGGTGGAATATTCTATCGTGCTCGTCGATTTTGCGAATCGTCGCTTGAAAGAAAATGCCTCTGTAAGGGAGGCAATCCTTGATGCTGCCAAGGTGCGATTACGTCCGATCCTGATGACATCATTAACGACCTGGCTGGCTTTGCTCCCGATGGCCATTGGTTTCGGAGGAGGCGAGGCAAACGCACCACTCGCGCGGGCGATCATCGGAGGTGTTTTAGGAGCCACCGTGCTCTCTTTAGTTGTGGTCCCCTGCCTTTATGTGATGTTTAAACGGCAGCCACGGCGCGAGGAAGGAACGACCTAAATGGAATCACAAACAATGAACAATCCCGTCCGTCTCTTACTTTTACTCATTGCACCGTTTGCACTGCTATTAGCTTCCGGGATTTCCTGCAATCGAGTCGCAGAAGAGATTAGCGAACCGGGATCCAAAATCTCTCAAGCACTTATCGAAGTGACTCGAGTAGAACCTAGTTCCTTGAATCGAAAGACCGCCCTGTCGGCTTCCATCGAAGGCGAGCATCAAACGGAATTATTTCCACGTATCGAAGGAATCGTAGCAGATGTCTACGTAAAGATTGGTGATCGCGTCAAGAAAAATACACTTCTCGTACTGCTGCGAGCCCAAAACGTTGCCGATCTAGTGCGGCACCGGGAAGAATTAGTCAAAGAGTCGCAAGCAGAAATGAAGCGGCGTGAAGCGGGGATCAAACTGGCAGAAGCTGAGATAAAATCAAGAGAAGCCCGCCTCAAAATTCAAAACATCAAAAAGAATCGTATGGAATCCCTCGTAAAACGAGGCTCACTCAGCCAACAGCGACTCGACGAGGCTGTTTTTGAAGTTAGCTCTGCTGAGGCAGATCTGTTACATGCGCAAGCGGAGGTTGAAGAAGCTGAGGCCGAGTTTGAAGTCGCCAAGGCTAAAATAGAAGTGGCTCTCGCCGATCTCGAAGCGGCCCAGACGAACGCGAACTATCGCGAAATACGCGCTCCTTTTGACGGCCTCATCACGGCTCGCCACGTGGATCCGGGGGACTTTGTCCAGCCCAACGACCCCAAATCTACTCAAGGTTTACTTGATATAGTCCGTTACGATCAGGTTCGTGCAGTGGTTTATATTCCGCTCGAAGATGCGGCTTATGTTGACTCGGGAGACCCGGTCTTACTCCGACATCAATCGCACACTGGAAACGGTCTTATCGAATCGATTGCCGGAAATCCTCTGACAATCTCTCGCTCCGCCCGTGCATTCAATAGTGGATCACGGATGATGCGGGCTGAAATCGACATCGATAACGAGCAATTGGAAAAAGAAAGCGGTAAGTTTCTCGTTCCGGGCGACTACGGCAAAGTATGGGTCACCCTGGAATCACTTGAGGGCAGACCGATGGTGCCACGTCAAGCAATTTTTTCTTCCGCGGACGGCAGTAAGTATCTCGTTTCCCTTGACGACAATCAAACGCCGAACAAAGTCCCCATTGAAAATATTACTTTTGAATCAGAAGGGCGGGTGGTGATTGAAGTACCTGGATTGAAAATTGGTCAGCGAATTGTCAGTAGTTCTGATGAAGATTTAATTTTCGGGGAACCGCTTGATCCGAGTCAACTAAAAGAACTCGCTGATTCAAAATAGTTATTATTACCCAGCAACGAGCTTAAAGGCTTTCGCGCGTGCTAACGAAAATCATTCAAAACCAGATCTGCGGTATTCCCGCTAAGCTTGGATGGGCCAGCTGCTTAGGGATATGCATCCTCCTGACAGGATGTGCTCATTTTGGTTCGAACCAAACGGTCTGCTACGAACCCGTTTGCGATCCGGCAGATCAAAGCAATGTCTCTAACGTGCAGTCGCCTATCAGGCAAGTTGCCTTTGATGAAGAAATCAGCGCCTCGACAGAAAAAATACCGGCCCCGAGCGATAACGAAAATTTACTTCGCGATCCTCCAGATCCTCTCCCTGACTTTCAACAAGTTCCCGCTCCTCCCGTCGATCCTCAACCAGAAACAATAAGTGTAGAAGAACCATTTGTAATCGACCTGGCGACCACCATTAAATTGGGCGGTGGGACGGCATTGGAAGTCCAAATCGCGCGAGAAAAAGCCTATCAAGCTCAGGTGAACTGGAGTAAGTCACGGTTACTCCTTCTGCCCACCATCTGGTACGGCCTCAATTGGAATCACCATGATGGAACCATCCAAACGACTCCGGGGCAAGTGATTGAGACGAGTCGCAGTTCGCTCTACAGCGGTGGTGGTGCGGGATTTGAGGGTCAACCTATAACGTCTAACGGAACGGGACCTGGCAACTTTGCCTTCAATTTAAGTATTGCTGAAGCACACTATAAACCCTTGGAACAATTGCAAATATCGCGCGCTGCAAATGCAGCTGAACGTGGCACAAGAAATGATATCATGCGCGACCTTGCGGTTCGATACGCTGATATTTTGCAGGCCCGATCAGAACTTGCGAACTACAACGTAGGAAGAGATACTTCTCGGGAGCTTGTGAACGTAACCACCAATTTTTCTGATGTTGGCCTCGGATCACCTGCCGAAGTCTACCGGGCAAAAACGGAAGAAGCCCAATGGATCGTCAAGGTCAAAGAGGCTGAACGTAAAGTTATCGTTTCAACCACGAGCTTGGCGGAGATACTGCAACTTGACCCAGCAGTCCAACTTCTACCCGCCGAAGTACAACTGGTACCGGTAACCATTGTGGATGAAAATATTTCGGTGCAGGAGCTTATCATGATCGGCCTTGCCGAGCGACCGGAAATGGCCGAATACCGCGCACTGGCCGAATCCCGGCTGATACGATTCCGGCAAGAACGCGCCCGTCCATTCCTTCCCTATCTCCAACTCGCGGGAAGTGTCGGGTCTTTTGGAGGAGGTACGGGATCAGACCTCATCAACCAACGGACTCGAGATGATATCGTGGCGTCAATGGTTTGGGAATTCAAAAATATGGGGATTGGTAATTACCTAATCAACCGCCGAAGCAAAAGTGAATGGCGCGAATCCCAACTCAAAGTAGAACGTCTTCAAAATCGCGTGATCGCCGAAGTTCTGGCCACTGCCGGAGACAGCGCTAGCTATCGGAGGCAAATCAACGCTGCCGAATCGGGTCTACAGGCCGCTAATAAAAGTTATGAATTAAATCTCGAAAGGATCCGCGATGCAGAAGGGATCCCCCTCGAGTTGGTTCAGGCAATCCAGGCTCGAACTGATTCTCAGAATCGATTGACCGAAGCGATCTGCAATTACAATCGAGCCCAATACCGTTTACTGCATGCAATCGGTCAACCATCTGCGATTGCCATGTCAAATTCGGACAACAATAATCCCTAAGCCGCATGGATCTTCTCCGTCTCCGCCCGTTTGGTTATGCTTGACGTGACGCGGGTGTAGTTCAATGGTAGAACACAAGCTTCCCAAGCTTGATACGGGGGTTCGATTCCCCTCACCCGCTCTGTCTCTCTCGGGCAACTCTAGAGCGGATGCTCTTGCTGATCCGATGCGAGGCGAATGGTTTTACGAGAGAGATCGTGGATCGCCTCCACGTAGCGGACCGTGCGGAAGGTTGCCTGCATGAGAATTGAATGGGTGTAAGCGTGCTGTCCACGAATAGTAATCCCCTCAAGCATCGATGAATCGCTGATTCCGCACGATACGAAAATAATATCTTCCCCCGATGCGAGATCGTCGCACGCATAGACTTGGTCAAGATTCTCACTCCAAGCCGATTCCTTGAGTTCCGCAAGTTCCGCATCGTCACGCGGCCACATCCGCACGAGCATCTCACCACCTAGGCATTTAATCGCTGCCGCCGCAATCACCGCTTCTGGTGATCCCCCCACCCCTAAATAGACATCCACCGTACTGTTGAGCATCGAAGGCGCAATGGCCATCGCCACATCCCCATCGCCAATCAAGCGGATGCGGGCACCAAGCTTGCGCAAAATTGCAATTTCGGCGTCATGGCGATCTCGGTCGAGCAGGCCAACCACCAGATCCTCTACCCGTTTATCAAGACACTCCGCAATTTTCCCTAAGGTCTGCTCGAGTGGGGCATCGAGGTCCAAAGAAACATTGGCCTCACAAACACGAGGGCCGTAGGCAAGTTTGTAGCTATAAAAACTAGGGAGTTCTATCAACTCCCGCTGAGATTCTGTAGAGACAACCGTAGCCGCAAGCACACTAATTGCCCCGGGCAGGCCTTTTGCAGTCAATCGAGTTCCGTCGATTGGATCGATTGCAAAATTAACGCGCGGTGCGCCCGCAGTGCCCAATCCTAACTTTTCATTGCGAAAAATTCCCGGTGCTTCATCTTTGATACCCTCACCAATAACGCACAAACCTTGCATGTCGATTAAGTTGAGCATCCCTCGCATCGCATCGGTCGCCGCCTCATCGGCAGCCAATTTGTCTCCGCAACCGAGCCAGCGGTAGGCGTGCAAGGATGCTGCTTCTACAGCCCGTACCAAATCAAAGCCGATTGTTCGCGCGACGGTATGTGGAATGTGCGTATTTTCATGATTCATCACTGCGATCTACTTTCCTGCTGTTATCTTTTGGAACGCATTAGGACGTTTCCCCTTCAACAGACATCTTTTGACTTTTAATAGAACCTAAAAAGATTTCGGCTAGTGCTTCATAGATGGCCGTTGGACAAATGCGGTGTGAACACTCATAGGCAATAATGGACACTGCCAAGAGAGGGATAGTCATAAATCGGGCGGCTGTCATTTCGACCATAATCACGGCGCAAGTGATTGGACTTTGGACGACACCCGAAAAATAAGCCACCATAAAGAGCATGATGACCGCGGTCGGTTCCAAATCAGGAAAAATAGCGAGTAGCAACGGTTGAAATGTTTGCCCTAACCCGGCTCCTACTGAAAGGCTTGGATCAAAAAGGCCGCCAGGTATCCCACTGATGAGACAGACGTAATTGGCAATCGCTTTCATCGGTGCATAATGCCACGCGAACTCTTGACCTTCCAATAAGATTCCATGGGCTTGTGCATAGCCACTACCATAGGTCTCACCACCAGAGATAAAACCCAATAAAGCCAGCGATCCACCCAGTGCTAATGGAATCAAAACTCGACGCTTCCGCATCCGCGGATTGATCCATCGTGTGGTTCCCACAACGGATTTAGAAAAGAGTCCTCCCAGGAGCCCCCCCACCATACCGATCAGCGGCACAGCCAACCACTGATAAATAGGCCACTTTTCTACGTTAATAGAGACTTCACCATAAAATAGATAGTCGTGACCATGGAGTAAAATGACCATTAAGGAGGCGAGCAGCACCGTACGAATAATCACTCCGATATTATTCTTTTCAAACGAACGACCGATCTCTTCGAGCGCAAAAATAGCTCCTGCGATAGGCGCATTAAACGCTGCCGCAATTCCCGCAGCGCCACCTCCCAATATCAATCCCCTCTGAACAACATGCTCAGGAAAGCGTGTGATTTTGGTAATCAGATACATCAGGCACGCACCCACGTGCACGCTCGGTCCTTCGCGACCGATTGTCATACCGGAAAAGAGACCCAAAAAAAGCAACAAGGCCTTACCGACAGCAATCCGCATCGAAAGCATCTTCTTACGAATAGGCCCATCTTCAACATGCAGCGCGGCAATCGTCTGAGGAATTCCCGTACCTTCCGTTCCCGGAAAAAAGCGCATACGCAATTGAATGATCAATAGCATGGCACCCGTAATTATGAACATGGGAAGCAGGAGGTTAATAAGAGAATGTGGTACAAACCAGACATCTTCGGTGACGATACTGACATCTCGAAGATGGTCGAACCATTGATTGCCGAACTCTTCAGAAGACCAAAAGAAAAATGCGACGAAACCAGTAGCGCAAGCCGCCAATATAAAAAGTAAGTGTTGCGCCCAGATTTGTGGACGTGACACACCCCACTGAGGGTCCCCGTCTCGAACCCTCACCTCGGCTTTTGTCTCGGCTTTTGTATTGTCAGACATCAAGGATATCCCGGCGATCTATCGCATCGACTGTAAGCACCAGACGAATTGTTCCGCTGCTTAGGGTAACTTCCAGGCTCGGAAATCTCAAGTGCGCGGTCGTGATCGCTCGGAGATTTCAAGCGTAACAATGATTTTACCTACCTCTTGCAATCCAATTCAAACAACGCGGACCAGCGCACCAATGACCAGAAGAAAACTGGCCAGAAGTGTCCAGAGGATCGAGCGGGGCACTCTTTTTCGATCCTGCCAAATAAGCGCTGCACAAAGTAGTGCAGTGCCAAACAGAACAAGACCCACCAGACCCAGAAAAAGCAACTGGGGAGATAATTGGGCGGGCGGTAACGTAAAGAAAACCAACACGATACAAACAAAAAACCAGAGGCCGGTCACCGCTTCGACCAGCGGATAGCGACCGCTAATTTTTGATCCACAATCGTAGCAACGACCTCGCAGGACCAACCAACTTACTATCGGAATATTGTGCCATGGACGTATCGGGTGCTGACAAGCCGGACAATGGCTCGATGGGCGGAGTAAACTTTTTCCGCTTGGCAGTCGATGGACCACGACGTTGAGGAAACTGCCAATGCAAGTTCCCAATAAACTGAACCAGACAATAAAAACCAAGTCTAATTTATTCATCGCACGTTGTTACCCTGATTATGAGGCACCAACCACCTATTCGATGATGCCGTGCAGCGGACCGCCCACTGCCCCGAGTTGGTCCACCCGCCGTACAATTTCCGGGTTTTCCACTAGCGGTGGGGCGTGATGCGGTTTGGTGCGTGCATCGATGACGAGCGACCCCGCACAACCCCAGTGCTTGTCACGAACCGTTGCCCCGAAACCGTGAATATCTCTTGCGGGATTGCTGCGGGTAAAGGTCACCCAAAGGAAATTTTGCAGGGATTTCGCGGTAAACGTACTATCGTCCACAACGACGATCAGAGGGAAACCTCCGGTCAGGCCAGCGGGACCGGAAAAACGCGCGATCGCTTCCCCAAGATTTTCGTTTTCGAAATACGCGGGTCCCTCCACCGCCAACACGCCCGGGAACACCACCTGCGGATCAACCCACGACGCGGGAAGTTGCATTCCGCTAGGAATTTCAGTCGGTAGCGTCCTCACCGGTGGTCCGGTCGCAGCAATCACAACTTTTGATCCCTGATTGAGGCCACTCCCCGAGTAGTCGAGTGTGTCAATTGTTGTACAAGTCTGGAAGTGCAAATCGCGCTGCCAGTCGACCCGCTTGAGCATATACATCAGAAATTGATCGACGTCATGAATAGCGAGGTCCGAGTTGGTCGCGTCCTCGGTAATCCATAAATATTTTGCCAGCGAAAGCTGTCCCTGTCCTAAAATAGCCGAAGCCTGGGTCAATAACTCTGCCGGTCGCGTCGTTTTCTGGTAGGGCACATACCGCTCACTGCCGATTGCCAACAGCAGCGGATGCACACCCGATGCGTCGACGGCATGAACCGCCTTCAGACCGGGAATCAGCGAGGGAATAACGGGGCCAGTCAGTTCATGAATCAACTGGCCAAAAATCGTATCTTCCTGAGGCGGTCGGCCCACGACCGTAAAGGGCCAAATCGCATTGCGGCGATGATAGACCTGTTTGACGCGCATCACAGGAAAATCGTGCGCTAAACTGTAGTAGCCTAAATGATCACCAAAAGGCCCTTCGGGAAGCATCTTCTCAGGAATAACATAGCCGCTGATACAAAAATCTGCGTCTGCATAGATCGGTAGTTCTCCTCGCGTGATCATCCGGGTCCGGCGTCCGCCCAAAGCTCCTGCAAACCGCAATTCAGACAACCCTTCTGGAAGCGGCATCACCGCCGCCAGATTCATCGCCGGAGGTCCGCCCACAAAAATATTTACTTTCAGCGGCACTCCTGCTTCAATCGCGGACGAATGGTGCACCCCAATTCCTCGATGCAGTTGGTAGTGCATGCCAATTTCTTCATTTTTCACATAGTGTTCGCCCGACAGTTGGATGCGATACATTCCTAGATTCGAATGTGCGATCCCTGGATTTTGGGCGTCCTCCGTATAAACCTGAGGCAACGTCACAAAAGCCCCTCCATCATCTGGCCAGGAGACCAATTGCGGCAATTGCTCAATGGTGGTCGTTTCCTGCAGGACCGGTCCTGAGCGAACGGGCTTGAGCAAAGTACGCCACGCCGTCCGCGGAGTGGACAAATAGCGCCCTGGGTGGCGAAGAAGATGAGACGGATCGATTTTCAGCTCAATCAGCCTTTGCACTCCCTGCAGCGTATGACGAAAAAGATAGCGGGCACGCTCAAGGGTTCCGAAGAGATTGCTGACCATCGGAAAGGGTGAGTTTTTGACGCGGGCATAAAAGACAGCAGGCCCTCCCGCTTGATAGACACGGCGATGGATTTCTGCCGCTTCAAGGTAGGGATCCACCTCCTGGTCGATCCTTACCAATTGGCCAGCTGTCTCGAGATCAGCAACACACTCTGTGAGGCTACGGTACACCATCGATTTGCTTCCAAAAGTGAAACAGAGCCCTATTAGAACGAACAGCCCACTGAATAACCAACTCCCTCCCCGGGAGGTTTTTAGACCCCTCGACCATAGAAAGCTTTGATGTATTCCCCTTGGGCAACCCCCGCCTCCTGTCGATGTCGGCGCCTTACCTCGGTCTCTCTATGCTAGCAGAAGCGGTTCTCTGGCCCCCACACAGAGAGATTGAGGCTAGGCGATGCTGTCAGCAAGCGTTGCCAGTTGGATTTACCATGTACGACCTGCCCATTTCCTATCAAGCGGTAAAAGCGTTAAAGCCGATATAACCGTTAAAGCATATCCGGCAGCGACGCTTGGGGTTCGGGGGATCCGCAGAAAAATGCGTACTAGCCCTAACCGATCACTTTGGATCCATGTCGTATTCTCAAGCCCTCTGCCGGCTAAACTCCCCTTCGGGAGTCCTTTTTGACATCCTCCATGGGTGACAAGGTGGGCAAGTCAGGAACTTAGTTGAAAGCAGTAACCATGATGTATTTTTTATCCCGGTGCCATTCTTTGCTGGCGTCCAGTTTACTTGTACTCATTGCAAGTATCAGTTGGGGAGAAGAAACAGTACCACCACCGGTCGACCACATTGCACCGGTGCTTGTGGTAAAAACAATTTCTCCAGCCGAAATACATCTTGGTCGAAGTGCAACGTATCAACTGCAAGTTAAAAATCTCGGTCAGCAGGCGGCAGAGATTGTAGTCGTCCAGGTTGCTCTGCCGACCGACGCCCGATTACTAAGTGCTTCACCACAACCGGGAACCATTGAAGAGGGCGTTGCTCGATTTAACCTTGGGAAAATTGCTCCTCGGCAACAACGCGAAATCCGTTTGGAATTGAAGCCGGAAAAAACAGGTCCGATCCAATTGCAGGCACGCACGAGTTTTGCCACCCAAAATGAGACGCAAATTCAGGTTCGTCAGGCCAAGCTGGAACTCCACTGCTCAGCACCGATTGAAATTGGCTATGGTGACCGCGTGCAATACCAGGTTACTGTCTCCAATAGTGGAGATGGCACGGCTGAAGATGTTATTGTCACACCGACCTTTCCTAGTGAAACGCACATTGACCAGAGTTCAACCGATCCGATGACCTTTGTGCAGCTTGCGGCTGGTGAATCGCAAGTCGTTCATTTCTCCGTAAATGCCCTTACAGAAAAAGCTCTCGACGCGCGCTTCACCGCACGGGGTAGCATGGATCAAATGGCCGAGACGGAGTGGCATACACTGGTCACAAGACCGCGTCTTGAGATTGTGGTCGACGGGCCTTCGATTCGGTACCTCCATCGCAATGGTGAATACATTGTCCGCGTAAAAAATCCGGGAGATGCACCCACGCAGCATATTGACGTTGAAATGGCTATTCCTTTCGGTTTGAAAATTTTAGGGACGAGTAAAGAGGGCTTATGTAGCCAGGAAGAAAATTTACTCTGCTGGAAAATTCCTCAGCTGAATCCGTCCGAGGAGGTCACTTGGTCGGTGTACACGCGGGCTGTGGAAGAGGGGCGCCAAGTCCCTCAGGCAAAAGCGAAGTCCCGCGATGGCCTTTCGGCAGTCGATCAAATTTCCACGGATGTCGTGCTGCGGCCCCAATTATTTGCTGCGGTCATCAATGAAAGTGGTCCCGTTGAAGTGGGTGAAATTGCAACTTTCACGGTCGCAGTCACCAATCATGGAACACAACATGCAAACCACGTAGTCATTCGAGTCGAACTTCCTGACGGGATGGAAGCAGAAGAACGTGAAGGACTTAAAGTAAATGGTCGCCAGTTACAATTCGATCCGATCAATCTTGCCATGGACCAAAGGCGCGAACTGCTGTTTAGGGCAACTGGACATCGGCAAGGTGAGCACATTGTAAGAGCAATGTATGGCAACGATGCCTCAGAAACAGAACTGGCAGTTGAGGGTGAAGCCTTCTTCTATTCCGACAACCAAACCTATGTCGCAGAGCGTCCGGAATTGGATGCCGACGCTCCACCACGACGACTCAAATAAAAAGAGGCGGTCTTGTCCCGATAACAATCCGATCAGCTGTTAAGAACAATTTCCCCGCAACAGATCAACAGAAGCACCCCGGGATGGATTCGAACCATCGACCTGCTGATTAGAAGTCAGCTGCTCTATCCAGCTGAGCTACCGGGGCCTCTGTTGAACTTAAAAAACCCAGAAGGAACCGCGACCCGATGCGGGACCTAAAAACAAGTCTACCTCGCAAGACTGCGTCGACAACCCGGAAGATCGTCGGTAAACGCTTGCGTTGATTGGAAGGAATCGTACCTATGACCCGCTTTTCGATCTACGCAGGATGCCTGCTACTCGCCTGCTTTGTTGGTGGTTGCTGCTATCCCGGTTCCCCACATTGCCAGTTGAACTATCCAAATTTAATCGGTTACACCTATCCCAACTGGTGCCCACCTCCACTCAAAACCCCACCCAACGGACCGCCAGACGAGGTCCTTGAGGAAATACAAAATGCGGAAAATACGACGCCGGCCGAAGAAATCCCTGCAGGCATTCCCACTCTACTCCCGGACGGAAATGAAGCCGCTTCGATCCTTTCTGTTTCCAGTAGGTAGGCATTCAGTCATCAATACAAAAAAGGCCCTCTGCTTTGCAGAGGGCCTTTGCGTTTATCGACTCAATCGCTTTCAGTGGAACAGCGTCCTCCCATTCACTCCGCAGCTACGTTAAGCAGCCTCTTCATCGAGGAGATCTTCGTCTTCAAAATCCCCGTCATATTCTGCGTCCTTGACGCTATCTTCTTCGAGTGCATCCTCTTCTTCTAAATCGCGAGCGACCTCTTTCTTTTCCGGCCCTTCTAATTCGCTTTCCTCCACTTCGTCTTCTTCGTAGACGAGGCTGAAAATTTGGTTGTACGTTTCCTCTAAATATTCATGAACCGTAGCGCTTTCCACGCTTTCTAAAATATTTGTTAATGATTCAAGAACGCGATCGACTTCGTCGGTACTGATTTCTTCGTCAACTTCTTCATATTCAGTATCCGAATCACTGAGGTGACTCTCGAATTCTGTGTTTTCATTAAATTCATCGTATTCTGCGGAATTTTCTTCGGACATCTCACATCTCCTTACATTGCCCGGGGCGACCGAGGGACACTATTTAATTTTATCTTCAGGGAGACCGGCAAAAACCAAGTCCATCTGAGCGACGCCGAAACTAATACCACAGCGGGCCGTCTAATACCATATCGGCTTACAGAAGCTGAAGCTTTGGCAATATGCGGCCCCCAAGAAGCCGTTTTTTCGGCTTTTTTATCCCGCTATCGGAGGCTACCTTTTTTGCTCAGGCGGTCCGGCGACGCGGTTTTTTGGGGCGGTCCGGTGCGCCGGAACCACCACCACCGTCTCGTGGCTCCCCCAGAGGCCGCCCAATGCCCAGGGCGGGTGTATCCCCAAAGTAATACTTGCGGGCAGCAGGATTACTCAACACCTCAACTGGGCTTCCGTGACAAAGCACCTGGCCATCACGGATCACGTAACTGCGATTGGTGATCGCGAGCGTTTCCTGCTCCCTATGGTCCGTAATCAGGATCGAAATCCCACTATCGCGCAGCCCGGTGATAATATCTTGAATGCTGTTGATGGTAACAGGATCAATACCCGTAAACGGTTCATCGAGGAGGATAATCTGGGGGTTAGAAACCAAACAGCGGGCAATCTCCAATCGCCGCTTTTCTCCACCTGAAATATACTGGGCCTTCGATTTGCGGATCTTTGTGATGTTAAATCGCTCAAGCAATTCTTCTGTTTGCTGCTTCCTCTGTTTGTAGCCGACTCCAAGCAACTGCAGGACACTCGAAATATTATCTTCCACGCTGAGATTGCGAAAAACAGATTGTTCTTGCGCCAGATAGCCCATACCCCCGTCTCGGGCCCGCCGATACATCGGCCAAGAAGTCACATCCATGTCGTGGAGCAATACGCGACCCGCATCCGGTTCCACCATCCCGCAGGTCATCCGAAAGCTGGTCGTCTTCCCAGCACCGTTCGGCCCCAAGAGACCGACAATCTCGCGCTCGCCGACTTCGAAATCAATGCCATCCACCACGCGACGACGGCCATAGGTTTTTACCAATCCTTCTACCTTCAACAGCGACATCGCACATCCTTGCGGCAAGAGCCCCTCAACGCACCCAGTTGATGTGGGTCAGGGGCCAGTAAATAAACAGCGCCTTTCCAATCAGCAACTCTCTCTCCACATAATACTCTGTATTGGGCGTTGCCCAGAGCCGACTATCTTTACTCTGTGGGCTATTGTCCCCAAGGGCAAAAAACTGGTCTTTTCCACCCTCAGGCACAGCAAAACGCTCGAGCGGAAAGTAAAGGGGAAGCATTTCGGCAAACCACTCAGGCCACCGCGTTTTGTTGGTCAGCACTTCGCGTGCGGCCGAGACAACATCCATTCTTCCCAGATAATTATCTGCAGCCAATGGCCCCCGTAGATACGACCGTGACCAACTGAAGTCTGCGGGGACCGAAATGTAATAGACATCGCGCAAAATCCGCAGTTGATCCACTGCGACTGCCGCACCACCGGCACCGATCCCGACCGGTGCCAAATCGCCTCCATCTTCGGCATCCGAAACCGGAATGGTGTTTCCCAGCGGTGGATAGGTGGTCGGTAAATCAAACACGATGGACTTGCCGTTGACCCACAAAAAGAGCTGGTCGTCAAAATTGGCAAAGCGTAGGGCATAAGTTCCCGGACCCCGAACGGCTATCTCGGCCGCTGGTCGCTGTGAAACATTGCCCTCTGCGTCGTAAAACACACTATCGATCCCCAGATGTGCTGTACCGGTTGCCAAATCGAGCGCACACTGAAAGTGCTTGCCCCCCTCGACAAGATCCAAGACCACGCTGCCGCCCGGGCGAAGCACTTCAAGCGTACACTCAAACATGAGGTCGCCTACCCAATACATTCCCATCGCTGCCCGATTGGATTGGGCTCTTGGAGGATACTCGAAAACAATCCCGGAGTTATACGAATAGGCATCCGAGATAAGTTCAGGCTGCGGCTGCAAGCCCTGCAATAAACTGGCTTTTTTTGTGGGATCTTGCGTCTGTGCCGCCTCGACAATCTGGTTCCACTGCGCAAAATCAGGCACGCGATGCTGATAACGAATCCAGGACGTCTCCTGGTTGCTGCCATCGGTCATAAATCGCCGATGATTATCCGTCGGTTGCCAATCCCCTTGGCTTGCCGCCGCTCCGCGTGGCCACGTCCCCCACCGGCGCGGCCAACCATGTTCAGTGAGCGTTTCCGCCTGATATTGGTTGTCGTGGACCATCTGTGCCATCGCCACCGCCTTGAACGGTGGTTTGCGGACAATCGTATAGGGTAGATTTCGGGCCGTTTTTTTGTTCTTGGCAACCTCCTCAGCACGAAAGACATCGCCGCGATGCAACTTCAGGGTCTCACCCGGCAAGCCAACCAAACGCTTGATATAGTTCCGCGAAGCGTTGCCCGGAAACCGAAACACGAACACATCCCAGCGCGCAGGTTCCTGAAATGCATAGGCAAACTTACTGACAATAATCCGATCGCCATTGTCCGATTCTGACTCGGTATTGACTTGGAGTGCGCCCTCATTAAAAGGCCGCGGATAACCCAATAATTTTCCTTGTCGCCGATTGGTACACGCCCAATAGCGGCAATTGGCACATTCTCCTCCGATCACATCCGCTTGCTTCCGCTCAGTCGCCGGATCAATTTCCGAGCTTGCACTCACGCGGTAGGGGTAACCGCACATCGGGCAATCAACATCCTGGTGCCGTCCTTGAAGGGTCGGGGCCATCGAACCGGTAGGAATCACAAACGCTTCGGCTTCAAACGTGCGAAAAAGAAAGGCCAGCGCAAAGGCGACGACGATCGATTCGATCGTTTCGCGTACACTCTTTGAGGTCAGGAAATGGAGGATGGCCATACCCACACCGCCACCGACCCCCTGCTGAAACTTTTTCTGCTTGGCAACTTTGCGCGAATTATTTTTCGTCATTAGAGACCGACAAACTCAACGGGGCAACCTGGAGAACTGGGAAGAAAACGTAATATAGCGTATTGGGCCTCAACGGTGAACTTCGATCTAAAATGTCACCTAGACCGGTGAAATAATCAGCGCCACCGCCAGACGCGACCCAAAAGGTCGGCGCGATGAACGATCGCCACCGCAGCATCGCGGCGACTATCAAGAGATACGGGACTATTGTCTCCAAGGACAAAAAACTCGTCCTCGCCCAAACGGTAGTCGCCGGTACGATTGGCAAGAACGCCCACAATTTCAGGCGTGTAATAAACATCGCGGCGCACGCGAAGATCGCTGACCGTGACTCGAAGCGATTGACTGCCTACGGCCAAGCGGGAAACATTTTCTTCCTCCTGTACGAGGCCGGGTTCACTCGGGTCCGGTGGAAAAATTGTCGATCTCGATTCCAAATCGAAGGAGAAAACAACTCTATCGTCGATCACAAAAAAAAACCGTTTGTCCACAGTGGCCACCTCAACCTGGGCTGGCGATTGTAATCGCTGTGAATCCCAGGCAAACTCCGCAATCTGCTTGCCCGAATCCAACAGTTTGCCACACCCTTGGTCCGATTCTTGGTCACAGTCGAGTTGCAAGCGACAAGTACCGACCTGAAAAAACAAACTGCCACTACCATGGCATTGAACTTGTGCCGAAAGTATTAAATCATCAGTCGAATGCAATCGCCGTGAGAGTGTCTGATTGTAGGCATAATTATCCGTAATCTGATCTGTTGCTCGCGAATGTCCGCGGTGAAAATCGAGATGGTGATAGCCGATCCAATCGAGCGGCTTTTCCTGGCCACTTACCACCGCAGCGGAGAGATACTGATAACCTCTGGGTGTCTTTTCCCAATTGCTTTCTGTGGCCAGCGGCCTCCACCGCAAGGGGACTTCTGAATGTTTTGCAGCAAAGCGCGAATCGTGTACGTCCAAGGCTAGCGCATCAAGCGTCGACCATTTTTTTTTAAGCCTTGTGCCATTGATCCAAATATCACCGGCGAAGATTGCCACATTTTCATTCGGTAGCCCCACGACTCTTTTTAGACAATGCGTCACAGGTGGATCTACGGATCGAAACAGAACGGGTTCCCATCGATAGGGATCGCGAAAATGATAACTCATTCGGTCGACCAACACCCGATCACCCGGAAGCACTGGTTGGTTCTCGTTCCGCTGATTTTGCGCTCCGCAGTTAGGGCAAGAAATCATCTGCGCGGGAGGTGTAGCGGTTGCGTCCACCGGGAAACAAAACCGGCAGTCTTGACAACAAATAGTGTAATGTGGTCCCCAAAATGTTTCCGCCATCGAACCGCCGACGATCCGCACCGGCACTAAAAGTCCTTGTACAGCAAAGAGACTGAGCAAGAGTAGCAGCACACTACAAACGATCAGCACAACTATTTTTAGACCTATTGCCCTGCGCATCGACATTTCCTGACCATAGCCGTAAACAAACCAATGGGGCAACCCAATCGATGTGACTGGTACGATGGTTTTAGATATTTATAAAATTGTCCCACGCCGTCCGCCATACAGGAAGTTCGGGAAAAAGTATTTCCGCTAAACGCCTTGCATGGGGGGTGGAAGCTTCGAGGAGATTTGCGGCAAAAGCGGTGGGAGCGTTCAATTCGCCTATGAGCAATCGAATCCAAATCTGCTGCGCGCATATCAGTCGGTCAGGGCCAGCATCGCCATTGACGAGCCTCAC
>Ga0209986_10000710_pt1 | contig 32876 bp, 28 predicted proteins | sample BlataG_FD_183168 | JGI IMG/M metagenome (GOLD analysis project Ga0209986, IMG submission 183168) | Deep subsurface microbial communities from Black Sea to uncover new lineages of life (NeLLi) - Black_00105 metaG (SPAdes) (version 2) | ecosystem: Environmental > Aquatic > Marine > Oceanic >...
CCGGGCCGGCGACATCAACGCCCGGAGCCGCCGGGCCGGCGACATCAACGCCCGGAGCCGCCGGGCCGGCGACATCAACGCCCGGAGCCGCCGGGCCGGCGACATCAACGCCCGGAGCCGCCGGGCCGGCGACATCAACGCCCGGAGCCGCCGGGCCACTGTTGCCCCGGCCGCTGCACTGGCCGCACTCCCGCTCCGACTGGTCACGCTGGGCGCCGCTGGGCCTGCTGCTGGCCGGCACGGTGCTGATCGCCCTGTCATCGCAGGTCAAACTGCCGGGTCTGCTGGCTCTCGGTTTCACCGCGATGGCGCTGGCCCATCGCTGGGGCGGCACGCTGAAGGCATTCCTGTCCGCGGGCATCCTCACGATGTCGGTCGCGCTGCCGGTGATGGCGCTCGTCGGCTGGGCCAGCGGGCTGGGGTTCGGCTGGTTGTTCACCCTGGGCACCGCCAACGTGGTGCGCAGTTGGATGTCACCGCCGACCCTGCTGGCGCTGGCCACCGGACAGGTGGGCATTCTGCTCGGGCTGGGCGATCACACCACCGCGGTGCTGGCCCTGACCCGCGCGATCGGCGTGCTGATCATCGCGATCATGGTGAGCTGGCTGCTGCTGGCGGTGCTGCGCGGACGGTTGCACCCGGTCGGCGGACTGGGCGTCGCGATGGGCGCCACGGTGTTGTTGTTCCCGGTCGTGCAGCCGTGGTACCTGCTGTGGGCGATCATCCCGCTGGCGGCCTGGGCCACCCGCCCGCGCTTCCGCATCGCCACCATCGCGGTCACCCTGATCGTCGGGATCTTCGGTCCCACCGCCAACGGAGACCGCTTCGCGCTGTTCCAGATTCTCAATGCGACGTTGGCCAGTGCGGTGATCGTGCTGCTGCTGATCGGGTTGACGCTCAACCGGTTGCCGTGGCGCTATCTGCCCGGTACCGACGAGCGATACAGCGGCCAGGATCTGGACGTTCCGGCCGGCGCGGGTCAGTCAGGGCAACCACCGGCAACCGGCCCCACCCGCGCCGCCTACGCTGATTCCCCGTGAGGTCTGGCTCCCCCACCCCGGTGCGGCTTCGCGGGGTGTCGAAACGCTACGGGTCCGTCTCAGCGGTCTCCAATCTCGACCTCGACGTCGAACGCGCCGAGGTTTTCGCCCTGCTCGGCCCCAACGGCGCCGGCAAGACGACCACCGTCGAGATGTGCGAGGGCTTTGTCAGGCCCGACGCGGGCACAATCGAGGTCCTCGGACTCGACCCCACCACGGATAACGCCCGGGTGCGCGAGCGTATCGGCGTCATGCTGCAGGGGGGCGGCGGCTACCCGGCCGCCAGGGCCGGCGAGATGCTCGATCTGGTGGCTTCCTACGCAGCCCGGCCGTTGGACCCGGCCTGGCTGCTGGACACCCTCGGCCTCACCGATGTCGCCCGCACCACCTACCGCAGACTGTCCGGCGGCCAGCAGCAGCGACTGGCATTGGCCTGCGCCATCGTCGGCCGGCCGGAACTGGTGTTCCTCGACGAGCCGACCGCGGGTATGGACGCGCACGCGCGACTGGTGGTGTGGGAGCTCATCGACGGACTGCGCCGCGACGGTGTGACCGTGGTGCTGACCACCCATCAGCTCAAGGAGGCCGAAGAGTTGGCCGACCGGATCGTCATCATCGACCGCGGATCCCCGGTCGCGGCGGGCAGTCCGGCCGAACTGATGCGAAACGGGGCCGAGGACCAACTGCGTTTCACCGCGCCCCGCAAACTGGACCTGGCGCTGCTGGTGTCGGCCCTGCCCGAGGGCTACCGGGCCACCGAGCCGACGCCCGGGGAATACCTGGTCGAGGGCAAGGTGGACCCGCAGGTACTTGCCACCGTGACCGCGTGGTGCGCCCGGCTCAACATCCTGGCCAACGACCTTCGGGTCGAGCAGCGCAGCCTCGAAGACGTGTTCCTGGACCTGACCGGCAAGGAGCTGCGGTCGTGAGCGATCTTTTCCCGGCCGGGACGTTCACCCCCGACCCACGTCCGAGCGCAGTGCCACGGATGCTGGCGGCCCAGTACGGCCTCGAGCTGAAACTGCTTCTGCGCAACGGCGAGCAGCTGTTGTTGACCATGTTCATCCCGATCACCCTGTTGGTGGGGCTCACGGTCCTGCCGCTGGGCGACTTCGGGGACAACCGGGTCGCTGTGTTCGTGCCGGCCATCATGGCGCTGGCGGTGATTTCGACGGCCTTCACCGGCCAGGCCATCGCGGTCGCGTTCGACCGCCGCTATGGTGCGCTGAAACGCCTCGGCGCCACTCCGCTGCCGGTCTGGGGCATCATCGCCGGCAAGGCGCTGGCCGTGGTGACGGTGGTGTTCCTGCAGGCGATCATTCTCGGCGGCATCGGACTGGCGCTGGGATGGCGGCCGCAACCGGCCGGCCTCCTACTCGGAGCGGTCGTCATCGCGGTGGGCACCGCGACTTTCGTCGCCATGGGCTTGCTGCTCGGCGGTACCCTGCGGGCCGAGATCGTGCTCGCCCTGGCCAACCTGCTGTGGTTCGTGTTCGCCGGCTTCGGCGCGTTGACGGTGGAGAGTTCCACCGTCCCCGGGGCGCTGGCCTGGATCGCCCGACTGACACCGTCCGGGGCGCTGACCGAGTCGTTGTCCCGGGCGACCGTGGTCTCGTTCGACTGGTTCGGAATAGTCGTGCTGACGATCTGGGGCGGGTTGTCCGCGGCGGCCGCCGTGCGCTGGTTCAGGTTCACCTGAGCCCATCCCCTACTACAGCCCGTAGTTCGGACTCCACTAGGATCGGGAGGTGTTCGTGGTACGGGCTTTTCTGCGGCTGGTGGACAAACTGCCGCTGCCCAGCCTGAGGACCCAGCGCATCATCGCCGCCGCCGTCGTCCTGAGCCAGGCGCTGATCTCGGTCACCGGTTCGATCGTCCGGGTCACCGCATCCGGTCTGGGATGTCCCACCTGGCCGCAATGCTTCCCGGGCAGTTTCACCCCGGTCCCGCATGCCGAGGTGCCGGGGCTGCACCAGGCCGTGGAGTTCGGCAACCGACTGCTGACGTTCGCCGTGGTCATCACCGCGATCCTGGCGGTGCTGGCGGTGACCCGGGCCCGGCGCCGCCGCGAGGTGCTGGTCTATGCCTGGCTGATGCCCGCCTCCACTGTTCTGCAGGCGGTGATCGGCGGTATCACCGTGCTGACCGGGTTGCTGTGGTGGACGGTGGCGATCCACCTGCTGGTCTCGATGGCCATGGTCTGGGTGGCCACCCTGCTCTACTGCAAGGTCGGCCAGCCCGATGACGGTGTCCCCGTCGCCGTCGTCCCGAAACCACTGCGCCAGTTGACATTCCTCAGCGCGCTCGCGCTGACCGCCACACTGATCACCGGCACCCTGGTCACCGGTGCCGGCCCGCACGCCGGAGACAAGAGCCCGCAGCGTACGGTTCCGCGACTCGAGATCGAGATCGTCACCCTCGCGCACGCACACAGCGCGCTGCTGGTCAGCTACCTGAGCCTGCTGGTCGGCCTCGGCGCCGGATTATTCGCCGTCGGTGCGCCGGCTGCGGTCAGACGCCGACTCGGCGTGCTGGTGGGTCTGGTTGCGACACAGGCTCTGATCGGCTTCGTCCAGTACCACACCGGCGTACCGGCCGTCCTGGTCGCTCTGCACGTCGCCGGCGCGGCGGCATGCACCGTCGGCACCGCCGCGCTATGGGCGTCGATGCGAGAGCGGACCGAGACCCAGACGCTCGCAGGCTGACTCCACCCCGAGGGCGAACCTCCGCTGCTGCAACGACCGGGTGCGCGCGTCGAGCTGCCGCCAGCCCAGTGCCGGCTCGATGAGTTCCAGTTCCAACAGCACCGCGGAGTCGGCGCGACCGATCAAGTCGACCCGGGCGTACAGCAGGTCGGCCTTGGCGATGCCGGCCCGCGCGCACGCCGCGTCCAGCGCGGCGTGACCGAGATCCCACATCTCGAAGTCCGGGTCGGCTACCGCGAGATCCTCGTTCGCATAGACGCCGGACTCGTCCATCACCGGATCCTCACCCTCCGGCGGCAGGATGGGCCCCTTGGTGAAGGCATGGGACTGTTCGCCACCCAGAAAGACCAGGGCGGTCTCACCATCCTGGATCCGGGAGTCATAGGGCTGTACCAGCACACCGCGCCCACGATCCAGAATCCCCGCCGCATGCCCGGCGGCCGCTCCGTGGTCGGCGAACCGGGACGTGCCGATCGAACCCGCGCCCACCGCGGGCTTGACGACCACCTCGACTCCGCCACAAGCCACCGGAATCGCCGGGTCCTGGCCTGGCTCCAGGAAGAACGAGGGCACCGTCGGCACGCCGGCCGCAGCGAGGTCCTGCAGGTAATGCTTATCGCTGTTCCAGGCGACGAGCGCGGGCGGATTCAGCAGGTTGCGCACCCGGGTGGTCCAGGCCAGGAATTCGTCCTGGCGCTCGGCGTAATCCCAGGCCGCCCGCAGGATCACCAGGTCGGCGCTCTCGGTCTGCGGGTCGTCCCACGACATCCACCGGGCATGCAGTCCCCGGTGGCGCAGTGCCTCGACCAGACCGTCGTCATCGCCGTCCCCGTCGGGGAGTTGCGGACAGGATGCCAGCACGATCCGCGGATGGAAAACATTGGGCCGGGCCAACTTCATCAGAAAGCCGCCGTCCTGGTGATGATCACGGAGTGGATGATAGTGCCATGTACGCAGTGGAAGTCGCGGTAACAGGCGGGCCGGATGTTCTTCAGTACGTCGAGCGGCCGGTGCCCTCCCCCGGTCCGGGCGAGGTGCTCATTCGCGCCGACGCGATCGGCGTCAATTTCATTGATACCTACTTCCGGTCCGGGCTGTATCCGCGCGAACTGCCGTTCGTGGTCGGCCAGGAAGTCTGCGGGACCATCGCAGCGGTCGGCGACGATGTCGCCGCAATCAACGTCGGCGATCGCGTCGTGACCGCCAACGCAACCGGCGCGTACTCCGAATTCTCCACCGCGCCCGCCGATTTCGTCGCCTACGTGCCCGATAACGTGCCCTCCGATGCCATCGCATCCGCGCTGCTGAAGGGATTGACGGCGCATTACCTGATCAAGTCGGTGTACCCGGTGCAGCCGCGTGACTACCTGCTGGTGCATGCCGGGGCCGGGGGCGTCGGCCTGATCCTCACCCAGTGGGCCACCAGTCTCGGTGCGCGGGTCATCACCACCGCATCGACACCGGCGAAGGCGACGATGTCCCGGCAGGCCGGGGCAATCGAGGTGCTCGACTACCCCGATGATCCGGAGGCCTTCGCCGATCAGGTCCGCGCATTGACCGACGGCCGTGGCGTGGCCGCGGTCTACGACGGGGTCGGCCGGTCGACCTTCGAGGCCAGCCTGGCCAGCCTGGCGGTCCGCGGCACCCTGGCGTTGTTCGGGGCATCCAGCGGGCCGGTTCCCCCGGTCGACCCGCAGCGGCTCAACGCCGCCGGATCGGTGTACCTGATCCGTCCGAACCTGGCCCATTTCATCCGGACCACCGACGAGTTCGCCTGGCGTGCCGGTGAACTGCTCGAGGCGATCGCCGACGGTTCGATCACCGTCACCGTCGGAGGGCACTACCCACTGGCCGAGGCGCAGCGCGCCCACCGGGACCTGCAGGCCCGAAAGACCACCGGCTCGATCGTGCTGCTGCCCTGAACCCGCTGTCTGATCGGCCTCAGCCGAACAGTATCGGCAGCGGGATGACCGAATCGACGGCCAGCGCGCAGAACACCGCGGCCAGGTAATTGTTCGAGTGCAGGAACAACTTCAGCGGCTTGACCGGGTCACCGCGGAGCACCCCGGCATGTAACCGGTGGGCCAGGGTCAGGAACCAAGCGCCGGCCAGCACCGCCACCGCCGCGTACAGCCAGCCCGCGGCCGGGACCAGCGCCAGGGTTGCCGCCACGGTCAGCCAGGTGTAGATCACGACCTGTTTGGTGACCTGACGTTCGGTGGCCACCACCGGTAGCATCGGCACCCCGGCGGCGCGGTAGTCCTCTTTGTATTTCATCGCCAGCGCCCACGTGTGCGGCGGCGTCCAGAAGAAGATGATGGCGAACATCGCCAGCGCCTGCCAGCCGATGGTGCCGGTGACCGCCGACCAGCCGATCATCACCGGCATACACCCGGCAGCGCCGCCCCACACGACATTCTGCGAGGTGCGGCGCTTGAGCAGCAGGGTGTAGACCAGCACGTAGAACGCGATGGTCGCGGCGGCCAGATGGGCCGACAGCAGGTTGGTGGTCCACCAGAGCCAGAAGAACGATCCGATCGACAACGCCATACCGAACACGAAGGCGTGGCTGCGCGGCACGACGGACCGGGCCAACGGCCGGCCGGCGGTGCGCTTCATCACCTTGTCGATATCGGCGTCGGCGACGCAGTTCAGCGTGTTGGCGCCACCGGCCGCCAGCATCCCGCCGAACAAGGTGTTGAGGATCAGCACCAGGTCGACCGAACCCCGGGACGCCAGGAGCATGGCCGGGATGGTGGTGACCAGGAGAAGTTCGACCACGCGCGGTTTGGTCAGTGCCAGGTAGCCCAGCAGGGTGCTGCGGATCCGACTCGGCCACGCTGAGACTTCCGGGCCGCCGGTCTCGCCGACGAGGCGGGTTTCGGGCATCCTCACGCAGTCAACTCCTCACGGACGGCGACAGCCGTCCCAGCGTCTACTACAGAGGATGGTAGACCGCGACGCCGCCGATTTGGTACTGCAGGGTCGATTCTCGGCATTAGGGTGTGCTGGAGTACCGGGTTGCCGATTGATTCGACCTCTCCAGGAGTTATTTCGTGACCACGCTCGACGAGATTTCCGCGCTCACCCAGCCGCACCATCCCGATGACTGGACCGAGTTGGACACCCGCGCGGTCGACACGGCGCGGGTGCTGGCCGCCGATGCGGTGCAGAAAGTCGGCAACGGTCATCCCGGTACCGCCATGAGTCTCGCGCCGGTGGCCTACACGCTGTTCCAGCGGGTGATGCGGCATGACCCGAGCGACACCGAATGGCTGGGCCGCGACCGGTTCGTGCTGTCCTGCGGGCACTCCAGCCTGACCCTGTACCTGCAGTTGTATCTCGGCGGTTTCGGGTTGGAACTCGCCGATATCGAGGCGCTGCGCACCAAGGGCTCCAAGACCCCGGGCCATCCGGAGTTCCGGCACACCAAGGGTGTCGAGATCACCACCGGTCCGCTCGGCCAGGGCCTGGCCTCGGCGGTCGGGATGGCGATGGCCGCCCGCTACGAGCGCGGACTGTTCGACCCGGACGCACCGGCCGGGACCAGCCCGTTCGACCATCACATCTATGTCATCGCCTCCGACGGCGATATGCAGGAGGGTGTCACCAGCGAGGCGTCCTCGCTGGCCGGCACCCAGCAACTGGGCAATCTGATCGTGATCTGGGACGACAACGAGATCTCCATCGAGCACGACACCAATATCGCGTTCACCGAGGACACCCCCGCCCGGTACGAGTCCTACGGCTGGCATGTGCAGGTCGTCGAGGGCGGCGAGAACGTCGCCGGGATCGAGGCGGCGATCGCGGCGGCGCAGAAGGTCACCGACAAGCCGTCGTTCATCGCACTGCGCACCATCATCGGCTATCCGGCCCCGACCAAGATGAACACCGGCGGGGTGCACGGCTCAGCCCTGGGGGCCGACGAGGTGGCCGCCACCAAGGAGATCCTCGGATTCGATCCGGAGAAGAATTTCGACGTCGCCGAGGAGGTCATCGCCCATACCCGCAAACTCGTCGACCGGGGCCGCGAGGCGCACACAACGTGGCAGGTCGACTTCGACGCGTGGGCCCAGCGCGAACCCGAACGCAAGGCGCTGCTCGACCGGCTGATCTCCGGCCGGTTGCCCGAGGGCTGGGACGCTGACCTACCGCACTGGGAACCGGGTTCGAAGGCGGTGGCCACCCGGGCCGCCTCCGGCGATGTGCTCTCGGCGATCGGCCCGAAGTTGCCCGAGTTGTGGGGCGGGTCGGCCGATCTGGCCGGTAGCAACAACACCACGATCAAGGGGGCCAAGTCGTTCGGGCCGCCGTCGATCTCCACCGAGGACTGGGACGCCACCTGGTACGGCCGCACCCTGCACTTCGGCATCCGTGAGCACGCCATGGCCGCGATCCTGTCCGGGATCGTCCTGCACGGCCCGACCCGTGCCTACGGCGGAACGTTCCTGCAGTTCTCCGACTACATGCGGCCCGCGGTCCGACTGGCCGCACTGATGGATATCGACCCCATCTACGTCTGGACCCACGACTCGATCGGACTCGGCGAGGACGGTCCCACCCATCAGCCGATCGAGCACCTGGCGGCGCTTCGGGCGATTCCACGGCTCTCCGTCGTGCGTCCGGCCGATCCCAACGAGACGGCGTACGCGTGGCGGGCCGTCCTGGAGCGTGGCGCGTCCGGCGGCCCGACCGGTCTGATCCTGACCCGTCAGGGGGTGCCGGTGCTGGAGGGCACCAGCAACGAGGGCGTCGCTCGCGGCGGCTACGTACTCGGCGGCGGCACGCCGGCCGACGACGCCGACGTCATCATCATCGCCACCGGCTCAGAGGTCCAACTGGCCGTCGAGGCGGCAACCATGCTGGCCGTCAAGGACATTCGGGCGTATGTGGTCTCCATGCCCTGTGTCGAATGGTTCGAGTCCCAGCCACAGGAGTACCGCGACAGCGTGCTTCCGCCCGAGGTGCCGGCCCGCGTCGCCGTCGAGGCCGGAATCGCCCAGAGTTGGTACAAATACGTCGGCGACACCGGGGAGATTGTCTCCATCGAGCACTACGGCGAGTCGGCCGACGACAAAACCCTGTTCCGTGAGTTCGGTTTCACCGCCGAGGCGGTCGTTGCCGCCGCAGAGCGCGCTTTCGACAACTAACCCACCGTCCGAAAAGGAATCACCATGGCCCAGAATCCGAATCTTGCGGCACTGTCGGAGGCCGGTGTCTCCGTCTGGCTCGACGACCTGTCCCGGGACCGGTTGACATCGGGGAACCTGCAGGAACTGATCGACACCCGCAGCGTTGTCGGCGTCACCACCAACCCGTCGATCTTCCAGGCGGCACTGTCGAAGGGCACCGCCTACGCCGACCAGGTGACCGAACTCGCCGCGCGGGGTGCCGATGTCGACGCCGTCATCCGCACCGCCACCACCGATGACGTCCGTGCCGCCTGCGATGTGCTGCGGCCACAGTGGAATGTCTCCAACGGGGCCGACGGCAGAGTCTCGATCGAGGTCGACCCGCGCCTCGCCCATGACACCGACAAGACGATCCTGCAGGCCATCGAGTTGTGGAAGATCGTCGACCGGCCCAACCTGCTGATCAAGATCCCGGCCACCCTGGCCGGTCTGCCGGCCATCACCGCGGTCATCGCCGAAGGGATCTCGGTCAATGTCACGCTGATCTTCTCGGTGGAGCGCCACCGCGCGGTGATGGAGGCCTACTTGGCCGGACTGGAGGCCGCGGTGCCGGCCGGCCACGACCTGAACGCGATCTTCTCGGTCGCGTCCTTCTTCGTCTCACGGGTCGACACCGAGATCGACAAGCGACTGGAGGCGATCGGCACCGATGAGGCGCTCGCCTTGCGTGGGCAGGCCGGTGTGGCCAACGCCCGGCTCGCCTATGCCGCATTCGAGGAGGTGTTCGGCTCGGGCGGGCGATGGACCGCGCTCGCTCAGGCCGGCGCGTGGGTGCAGCGTCCGCTGTGGGCATCGACCGGGGTGAAGAACCCGGACTATTCGGACACCCTCTACGTCACCGAACTGGTCGCCCCGGACACCGTCAACACGATGCCGGAGAAGACCCTTGAAGCCGTCGCAGACCACGGCCGCGTCACCGGCGACACCATCACCGGCACCGCCGCCGCCTCCCAGGAGGTGTTCGACAAGCTCGAGGCGGTCGGAATCGACCTCGGTGACGTCTTCAGGCACCTCGAGGAGGACGGCGTGGACAAGTTCGAGAAATCCTGGCAGGAACTTCTGGACGCCACCCAGGCCCAGTTGGACGCCGCAGGGAAATAAGTCAGGCAATGAGCCCCGTCAATTCATCCGGAATAACCACTCCCGTCCCGGCCGGGTGGCGAAACCCGTTGCGCGACAAGCGGGACAAGCGGATGCCCCGGATAGCCGGTCCGTGCGGTGTGGTGATCTTCGGCGTCACCGGCGACCTGTCCCGCAAGAAGCTGATGCCGGCGATCTACGATCTGGCCAACCGGGGCCTGCTGCCACCGTCGTTCGCGCTGGTCGGCTTCGCCCGACGGGACTGGGCCGACGAGGATTTCGGCCAGATCGTCTACGAGGCGGTCAAGCAGCATGCCCGCACGCCGTTCCGCCAGGAGGTCTGGGACCGGCTGAGTGAGGGATTCCGGTTCGTCCAGGGAAGTTTCGACGACGAAGAATCGTTTACGAAACTGGCCGAGACGCTGAACAAGCTCGATATCGAGCGCGGCACCGGGGGCAATCACGCCTTCTACCTCTCCATACCGCCGAACGCATTTCCGGTGGTCTGCGAACAGCTCAAGCGGTCCGGGTTGGCCGATCCCGAAGAGGGCCGGTGGAGCCGGGTGGTCATCGAGAAGCCGTTCGGACACGACCTGGCCAGCGCCGAAGATCTCAACCGGGTTGTCAACAGCGTGTTCCCCGAGGATTCGGTGTTTCGCATCGACCACTACCTCGGCAAGGAGACCGTCCAGAACATCCTCGCTCTGCGCTTCGCCAACGAACTCTACGAGCCGATCTGGAACAGCCACTACGTGGACAGCGTGCAGATCACCATGGCCGAGGACATCGGCTTGGGCGGCCGCGCCGGCTACTACGACGGTATCGGCGCCGCCCGCGACGTCATCCAGAACCATCTCCTGCAATTGCTGGCCCTGACCGCGATGGAAGAACCGGTGAACTTCGGGCCGGGCGAGGTCAAGGCCGAGAAGATCAAGGTGCTGGCAGCCACCCGGTTGGCGCTGCCACTTGACCTCACCACCTCGCGCGGTCAGTACACCGCCGGCTGGCAGGGCGGTGAGCATGTGGTCGGGCTTCTCGAGGAGGACGGCTTCTCGCACACCTCCACCACCGAGACGTTCGCCGCCATCGCTCTCGAGGTCGATACCCGGCGCTGGGCCGGTGTTCCGTTCTACCTACGGACCGGAAAGCGCCTGGGCCGCAGGGTGACCGAGATCGCGCTGATGTTCAAACGCGCCCCGCACCTGCCGTTCGACCACACCATGACGGAGGAACTCGGCCAGAACGCCCTGGTCATCCGGGTGCAACCGGATGAGGGGATCACCATCCGGTTCGGCTCCAAGGTCCCGGGCAGCACCATGGAGGTGCGCGATGTCAACATGGACTTCTCCTACGGTTCCGCCTTCGCCGAGGACTCCCCCGAGGCCTACGAGAGACTGATCCTCGACGTGCTGCTCGGCGAGCCCTCGCTGTTCCCGGTGAACGCCGAGGTCGAATTGTCCTGGGAGATATTGGATCCCGTGCTCGATTATTGGGCCGCCAACGGCAAGCCCGATCCCTATCCGTCCGGCACCTGGGGCCCGGAATCCGCATTCGAGATGCTGCAGCGGTCCGGCCGCGAGTGGAGGCGACCATGATTCCCGTGATGCGCGTCGGCGAAGAACGGAGTCGATTCCCGTGATCGTCGATCTACCGGACACCACGACCAATGCCGTCAACAAACGGATCACCTCGCTGCGCGAGGAAGGGGGCGCCATCACCCTGGGTCGGGTATTGACCCTGGTGGTGGCACCGGATAGCGAGGCGATCCTGGAAGATGCCATCGAGGCCGCAGTCGGGGCCAGCCGGGAGCATCCCTGCCGCATCATCGTGGTGGTGCCCATCGACCGGTCGGCTCCCGAAGCACGACTGGACGGCCAGTTGCGGGTCGGCGGCGACGCCGGTGCCGGTGAGGTGGTCGTCCTCAAGACAGCGGGTCCACTGGCCGACCACGCCAGCAGCGTGGTGCTGCCGTTCCTGTTGCCCGACACGCCGGTGGTGGCCTGGTGGCCCGGCAGCGCTCCGGCGGTTCCGGCGCAGGACCCGTTGGGACGCCTGGCCATTCGGCGGATCACCGACGCTACCGGGGCAGCCGACCCGCTGGCATCCCTGCGCAGCCGGCTGCAGAGCTACGCCAAGGGCGACACCGACCTGGCCTGGAGCCGGATCACCTACTGGCGGGCATTGCTGGCCACCGCGCTGGAACAACCCCCGTACGAGGCGGTAACCGGCGCGGTGGTCTCGGGCCTGGCCGACGAACCCGCCCTGGACATCCTGGCAGGCTGGCTGGCCAGCCGCATCGACGGCACCGTCATCCGCGAGGTCGGCGATCTCAAGGTGGAGCTGATCCAGCCGAGCCAGATGATCACGCTGAGCCGGCCGCAGGACGGGTCCACCGCGACCCTGTCGCGCACCGGACGTCCCGATGCTCAACTCCCGCTTGCCCGCCGGGAGACCCGGGAGTGCCTCGCCGAGGACCTTCGACGGCTCGACGCCGACGAGGTCTACCACGAGGCGCTGGCCGGTATCGAGAAGGTGCAGTACTCCTGACCGTGGGCGTGACCGTGCAGACCTACCCAGACACCGCCACACTGGTGGCCGCGGCCGGTGACCGCCTGGCCGGCGCGATCGCGGCGGCCATCGCGGCCCGCGGCAGCGCATGGATTGTGCTCACCGGCGGCGGCACCGGGATCGGTCTGCTGTCCCGGGTCGGCAGCCATCCGGTGGACTGGTCGCGGGTGCACCTGTTCTGGGGAGATGACCGCTTCGTCCCCCGCGATGACGACGACCGAAACGAGAAACAGGCCCGCGAGGCGCTGCTGGACCGTATCGACATCCCGGCCGGCAACGTCCACCCGATGCCGCCCAGCGACGGCGCCTTCGGCGATGACATCGACGCAGCGGCGCGCGGCTACCGGGCCGAACTCGCCGATTTGGCTGAATCCGGCGAGCCGACACCGGTTTTCGACGTCCATCTGTTGGGGATGGGCGGCGAGGGCCATATCAACTCGCTGTTCCCGCACACCGCGGCCGTCCGGGAATCCGAGGAGATGGTGGTGGGAGTCGAGGACTCCCCCAAGCCGCCACCGAGGCGGATCACCCTGACCTTGCCCGCGGTGCGCCGCTCCCGGCAGGTCTGGCTGGTGGTATCCGGAGCGGCCAAGGCCGATGCGGTCGCCGCGGCGGTGACCGGCGCCGACCCCGATGAGGTGCCCGCAGCCGGTGCGGTGGGCCTGGACGAGACGATTTGGCTTCTTGACTCCGCTGCAGCAGGCAAACTGTCAGACTGACCGCCATGGACGAGAAGACCCGGCCCCGCAGCCCCGCCGAGCGGATCAGGACGCTGGCCCAGGCCGCTCTCAACGCCGACGAGACCGTCGATCAGATGGACCATATCCTCGACGATCTGGAGCGCAGTCTTGTCGGCCTCAACCAGGCGGTGCGCACCATGGAGTCCTCGCTGGAGTACTTCAACAACACGCTGCACCGGCTCAACGAGAGCCTGGGCCAGCTGGAGGGAATGATGGGCCGGGTGATGCGCCTGGTCGACGTCGCGGAGTCCGCGATGGCTCCGGTCGCGGCCACCGAGGCAGCGGTGCGCGGGGTGTTCAACGTCATCCGGCGGAAGTGAGCTCAGCCGCTGTTTCGCAGTGCCGAGGCCAACCCGCTCATCGTGAGCAGAATTCCGCGCTGGACGAGTTCGTCGTCCTCGCCGCCCCGGTACCGGCGCAGCAACTCCACCTGTAGGTGGTTGAGCGGCTCAAGGTAGGGGAATCGGTTGAACACCGACCGGGCCAGCGCCGGATTGTCGGCGAGCAGATCGTCCTGGCCGGTCACAAGTTTGTGCATGGCGATGGTGCGCTCGTGCTCGGCCCGGATGGTGCCGAACACCCGCTCGCGAAGGTCGGCGTCGGCGACCAGTTCGGAATACCGGGCCGCCAGCCCCATATCGGCTTTCGCCAGCACCTGCGCCATATTGGACAGCACCGCACGGAAGAACGGCCACTTGCGATAGAGGTCGCGCAGAGTCTGCACCCGAGCCTGATCCTGGTCGGCGCCCCGGCCGACCCAGTCCTCGATCGCCGTGCCGGTGCCGTACCACCCGGGCAGCATCACCCGGGACTGGCTCCAGGCCAGCACCCACGGGATGGCGCGCAGATCGGTGATCGCGGTGGTCTGCTTACGGGCCGTCGGGCGACTGCCGATATTGAGTGACCCGATCTCGCTGACGGGCGTGGACTGCTCGAAGTACTCAACGAATCCCGGTGTCTCATGGACGAGTTCGGCATAAGCACGCTGGGCGCGAGCGGCCAGTTCATCGAGTACCCGATAGGCCGGTTCGGCCTCCGCGCCGAGGCCTTCGACGTCCAGCAGGGTGGACTCCAGCGTCGCGGAGATCAGACTCTCCAGGTTGCGGTGGGCAATCCGGGGCTCGGCATACTTGGCCGCTATCACCTCGCCCTGCTCGGTGAGGCGCAACGATCCGTTCACCGCTCCGGGCGGCTGAGCCAGAATCGCCTCGTAACTCGGACCGCCGCCGCGGCCCACCGTGCCACCGCGTCCATGGAAGAGCCGCAACCTGATGCCGGTTCTGCGGGCAGATTCCACCAGATCCAGTTCGGCCCGGTACAGCGCCCAGTTCGCGGCCAGATAGCCGCCGTCCTTGTTCGAATCGGAGTACCCGAGCATGATTTCCTGGGTCTGTCCCCTGGCAGCCACCATGGCCCGGTAGATCGGGACCTCGAGAGCCTCCTCCAGGATTGACGAACCGCGCTGCAAGTCGTCGATGGTCTCGAACAGCGGCACGATCGCCACCGGCGCGTGCGGGACGTCGCCGGAAAGGTCCAGCAGCCCGGCTTCTTTGAGCAGAAGTGCGGCTTCCAGCATGTCCGATACCGATTGGCACATCGAGATGATGTAGGTGGGCACCGCCTCGGGGCCGAGGGCGGCGACCGCGCGGGCCGCAGCATCGACGATGTCCAGCTCCTTGCGGGCCAGCGCGGAGAGTTCGGCGCCGTCACGGACCAGCGGGCGCCGGGTCGAGAGCTCGTCCACCAACAGCTCGATCCGCCGATCCTCCGGCAGCGACGCGTAGTCGGGGTGCACCCCGGCCCACGCCAGCAGTTCGGTCACCACCTGCTCGTGGGTCTCGGAGTTCTGCCGCATGTCAAGACCGCACAAATGGAATCCGAAGGCGTCGACGGCATCCCGAAGCCGGGCCAGCCGGTCGTCGGCCAGCAGCGTGCTGCCGTGGGCCCGCAGCGAGGTGTCGATGATGGTGAGGTCATCGAGCAGCTCCTGGGAGTTTCGGTATGGCGGCAGTCCCAGATCCAGCACATGCTCGGGGACCCGGTCGATGATGTCGGCGGCGGTCCCGGTGAGCCTGCCCCGGATCACCCGGATCGCCCGTCGGTATGGTTCGTCGGCGCGGGCCGGCTCGCAGCAGGCGGCAGCCAGCTCTGCCAGCCCGGCATCCGTCTGAACCAGCCGGGCCGACATCGACAGCTCCTGTTCGAGTAGCACAAGTTCGTCGAAGTAGTGCGTCAGTGCGGTGTAGGCGGCACTGCCGGTAGCCATGTCCACCACCTCGGCGGTGACATTCGGGTTACCGTCACGGTCGCCACCGATCCAGGAACCGGGGCGCACGATCGGCCGATCCAGGATCTCCGCCTCCGGCCAGCGGCTGCGCAGCGCGTCGCGGACGGCCGCATTGACCTTGGGGATGACCTCGAAGAACGCCGCCGGGTAGTACCGCAGCCCGGATTCGATCTCGTCCTGAACCTTCAACCGCGACAGCCTGATCAGCGCCGTCTGCCATAACGTGAGGATCTGGCGGCGCAACTCGGTCTCGACGCCGCGTCCGTCCTCGGTCTCGTCCTGGCCGTGCATCCGCAGCCGCATCAGCCTGGTGATGTGGTTCTGGGTGTCGAAGATGGTGCGCCGGCGCGTCTCGGTCGGGTGTGCGGTGATCACCGGCGAAACCAGCGCGCCGCGCAGTCCGGCCGCGACGGTGCCGGCATCCAACCCGGCACCGTCGAGCTTTCGGTAGGTCGCCGCCAGTGTGCTGTCCGGCGGGGGCTCACCGGCCGCGAGGTGGACGGCCCGGCGGCGTTCCCGGTGGATGTCCTCGGCGACGTTGGCCAGCAGGGCGAAGTGGCTGAACGCACGGATCACCGGGATCGCCTGATGAATGTCGATACCGTCGAACAGCCGGTTCAGTTCCGCCCGGTCGATCTCGGAGCGGCGCACCCGGAAGGATTCCACCCGGGCCCGTTCGACCAGATCGAACACCGCCTCGCCGCTCTGCTCGCGAACGGTGTCGCCGAGGATCGTCCCGAGCAGACGGATGTCCTCACGCATCGGTTCGGTCGCCTCCCTGCCGATTTGGGTGCGACGCACCGCACCGACCGGTTCCAACATCGTCTCGGGGAGCTGAGCCATGGCTCCAAGTATCGGTGCCCGTGCAGGCAGCCGCAGGACGAGCGGCCGACAGAGTTGTGCACAAGCCGGGTTTCATCCACAGATGCGGTGACCGAGAGCAATACTCGAACGTATTTTCGATAACGTTGAGTGATGAGCGCCGCCGCCCAACCGCTGACCGCAGCCGCAGCGCACGACCTGATCCGTGCGGACCTCGCTGTCATCGATGCCGCGCAGGACCGGCTGCGTTCGACGTGTACAGATCTGGTGGGCAACGCATTTCGTATCGAGGTTGCCGAGCGACTGGAGAGACAGCAGCGCACCAACCGGGGATTGTCCTACCGCATGTTCGGCGAGGTCGCCGCACCTGTCGACGGCCACGAAGACCCCCGGTTGCCGGCCGGGGTCAAGGTCCGCGACCTGCTCGGCGCCCGACTGCACCTGACCCGTGGTGAGGTCACCCGCCGCTTCCGGATCGCCGCACGCATTCGGCCGCGCCGTTCGCTGAACGGGCCGTCGTTACCTCCGGAACTGCCCGCCCTGGCTACCGCGGTCCAGGCAGGCGAGGTCGGCGAGGACCATATCGCGGCGGTATGCCGCGCCATCGATGTGCTGCCCGCCGCGGTGTCCCCCGCCGACCGGGAAGCTGCCGAACACACGTTGGTGCGCCACGCCAAGAAACACGATGCGAAGTTCGTCGAAGCCATCGGCACGACGATTGCCGACTGCCTCAATCCCGATGGGAACTTCACCGACGAGGATCGCGCCAAACGGCGGGGCCTGGTGCTGGGCAAGCAGGGGCCGGACGGCATGAGCCGACTTTCAGGCTGGCTCGACCCGGAGGCCCGTTGCTATCTGGAGGCCGTTACCGCCGCCATGAGGCCCGGTCGGCATCTGCCCGAAGGCAACTGCAGTTCGAGTCACGATGACGGTGCGGATCCGCTCACGCGGGACACCCGCTCGCCCGAACAACGCTGTCACGACGGCCTCAAACTGGGTCTCTCGGCGGCGATGGCATCCGGGGCACTCGGGAAACACCGTGGTCTTCCGGTGACGGTCATCGCCACCACCACACTGGCCGAACTCGATCAGGCAGCCCGAGCGGTCGCCGATCCCGGCGTACCGATGCCCGCCCCGGCCCGCACCGGCGGTACCGGCCGACTGCCGATGCGGGACCTGATCCGGATGGCAGCCGGGTCGCTCCACTACCTGCTGGTGTTCGAAGATCACTCGGCCCGCCCGCTGTACCTGGGGCGCAGCAAGCGCATCGCGACAGCCGATCACCGGATCGTCTGCTACGGCCGGGATCACGGCTGCACCAAACCGAACTGCTTCCAGCCTGGCTACCATTCCGAGGTCCACCACGCACGCGCCTGGCAGGCCGGCGGCACCTCGGATGCCGATAACCTCTATTTTGGCTGTCCGCCGGATCACGCCGCAGTAACCGCGGGCGAGTACACGACATCGGTGACCGATGACGGCCGGATCGCTTGGGATGACGGCACCGGACCGCCGCGGGTCAATCGGGTCCACCATCCGGAGGAACTGCTCGACGATGACGATGAGTCCGGGTAGCGCACCGACTCCAGCCCGCAGCGGGGAGAGAGTTGGTCCGCGCGAAGAGAGTTGGTCCGCGCGACACCTCACCGTGCTCGCCGTGCGCAAGGAGTCACCGAGGACGCGCGTCCACCGATGGGGCCTCAACTTGGTGATAGGGGGTGCTCGGCACGAAGTCTCAGGGGCGGCGGTTTCCCGCGCCCGATCGACTCAGGAGTACTTGATCTGCAGTGCGACGCCCACGATGGCGACCAGCCAGATGCCGGTCACGAACAGCGTCAGGCGGTCGAGGTTCTTCTCGACCACGGTGGAGCCGGACAGGCTCGACTGCACGCCGCCACCGAACAGCGTCGACAGACCACCGCCCTTGGCCCGGTGAAGCAGTACCAGCAGCACGACAAGCACACTGGTGACCACCAGCAGGATCTGCAGGGTGAAAACCATGGACATCAGCCTACCGGGTGCCGACGGCGACTTACGGCAGGGGCCCGCCGGCGGCGATCGCCGACAGCGTCGCGAATTGCTCACCCTCCAGCGAGGCCCCGCCCACCAGGGCGCCGTCGACATCGGTCTGGGCCACGATCTCGCCCACGTTTTTGGCGTTGACCGACCCGCCGTAGAGCACCCGGACACCCTCGGCGACCTTCGGCGAGGACAACGCCGCCAATTCCGCGCGGATTGCCCCGCACACCTCTTGGGCGTCGGCGGCGCTGGCCACCCGGCCGGTGCCGATCGCCCAGACCGGCTCGTAGGCGATCACCACATCGGCCAACTGCTCATCGGTCAGGCCGGCCAACGATCCGCGCAACTGGGTGACGTTGTGCTCGACGTGGTTGCCGGCCTCGCGGACATCGAGATGCTCGCCGATGCAGACGATCGGAATGAGCCCGTGCCGGAACGCGGCGGCGGCCTTGGCGGCGACCAGGGCGTCGTCCTCATGATGATAGGTGCGCCGCTCGGAATGCCCGACCACCACGTACGAGCAGCCCAACTTGGCCAGGAACGCGCCGCTGACATCGCCGGTGTAGGCACCGGAATCGTGCTGGGACACATCCTGCGCGCCATAGGTGAGCCGCAACTTGTCCCCGTCCACGAGGGTCTGGACACTGCGCAGATCGGTGAACGGCGGGATGACGGTGACGTCGACCTTGTCGAAGTACTTGTCGGGCAGCGCGAAGGCGATCTTCTGCACCAGTGCGATGGCCTCGTAATGGTTGAGGTTCATCTTCCAGTTGCCCGCGATCAGCGGTTTACGTGACACAGTTCTCCTAGTTGAGGATCTCGATACCCGGAAGCGTTTTGCCCTCAAGGTATTCCAAGGACGCCCCGCCCCCGGTGGAAATATGCGAGAAGCCGTCCTCGGCCAAACCGAGTTGGCGCACCGCCGCGGCCGAGTCGCCGCCGCCGACGACACTGAAGGCGCCCTTGGCGGTGGCCGCGATGATCGCCTCGGCCACCCCCTTGGTCCCGGCGGCGTAGGCCGGGAACTCGAACACCCCCATCGGCCCGTTCCAGAAGATGGTCCGGGCGTTGGACAGCAGCGTGGTGAACCGCTTGACCGACTCCGGTCCGATGTCCAGTCCCATCTTGTCGGCCGGGATCTGATCCGCGGGAACGGTTTCCGGCGGCGAGTCGGCCGAGAACTCGGCCGCCACCACGACGTCGACGGGAAGGTGGATGACGTCGCCGTACTCCTCCAGCAGCCGTCGGCAGGTATCGATCATCTCCTCCTGCAACAGCGATGTGCCCACCGGGGAGCCCTGGGCGGCCAGGAAGGTGAAGCACATGCCACCCCCGATGATCAGGCTGTCGGCCTTGCCGGCCAGATTCTCGATCACGGCGAGCTTGTCGGACACCTTCGATCCGCCCAGCACCACGGCGTAGGGCCGCTCGCCGGCCCGGGCCAACTGCTCGAGCACCTTGACCTCGGCGGCGACCAACCTGCCGGCGTAGTTCGGCAGCAGCGCCGCCACGTCGTAGACCGAGGCCTGTTTGCGGTGCACCACACCGAAGCCGTCGGAGACGAAGGCCCCGCCGGACCCGTCGGGGCCGCCGACCAGTTCGGCCAGTTCGGCGGCCAGTGCCTGCCGTTCGGCGTCATCCTTGCTGGTCTCGCGTGGATCGAAGCGAATGTTCTCCAGCAGCAGGATGTCCCCGTCGGTCAGACCCTCGGCACGGGCCAGCGCATCGGTGCCGACCACGTCGCCGGCCAGTTGGACGTGCCGGCCCAGCCGCTCCGCCAGCACTGCCGCCACCGGCGCCAGTGAGAACTTCGGGTCGGGTCCGCCCTTGGGCCGACCGAGGTGGGCGGTCACCACGACCTTCGCTCCGGCGTCCGAGAGCGCCCGCAGCGTCGGGGCCGATGCGTCGATGCGACCGGTGTCGGTAACGGTGCCGGCCTCGTCGAGCGGGACGTTCAGGTCGCAGCGGACCAGCACGCCACGTCCTTCGACCCCCTCGGCGAGCAGGTCGGCGAGACTCTTGACAGCCACGTGGCGCCCGACCGCTAGAGGGACTTGCCGACCAGGCCGACCAGGTCGACCAGGCGGTTGGAGTAGCCCCACTCGTTGTCGTACCAGGAAACCACCTTGGCCTGGTTGTCGATGACCTTCGTCAGCCCGGAGTCGAAGATCGAGCTATGCGGGTCGGTGACAATGTCACTGGAGACGATCGGGGCGTCGTAGTACTTCAGGATGCCCCGCATCGGACCCTCGGCGGCGGCTTTGAGTGCGGCGTTGATCTCCGCGGCGCTGGCCGACTTGTTCAACTCGACGGTGAGGTCGGTGACCGAACCGGTCGGGATCGGCACCCGAAGCGCATACCCGTCCAGCTTGCCCTTCAACTCGGGCAGCACCAAACCGATGGCCTTGGCAGCGCCGGTGGAGGTGGGCACGATGTTCACCGCGGCGGCACGCGCCCGGCGCAGGTCCTTGTGCGGGCCGTCCTGCAGGTTCTGATCTCCGGTGTAGGCGTGGATGGTGGTCATCAGACCGCGCACGATGCCGAACTCGTCGTTGACCACCTTGGCAAGCGGGCCAAGGCAGTTCGTGGTGCAGGAGGCATTCGAGATGACCTTCTGGCTGCCGTCGTACTTGTTGTCGTTGACGCCCATCACGATGGTGATGTCTTCGTCGGAGGCGGGAGCGGAGATGATCACCTTCTTGACACCCGACTCAAGATGGCCACGGGCCTTGGCATCGTTGAAGTGGCCGGTGGACTCCACCACCACGTCGACCCCGGCGTCACCCCACGGCAGCGCCGCCGGGCCATCCTTGACCGCGAACGCCTTCACCTTCGCGCCGCCGACCACGATGTGATCGCCGTCGACACCGACCTCGACGGGAAGCCGGCCCAGGATCGAGTCGAACTTCAGCAGGTGTGCCAGGGTGTTGATATCGGTGAGGTCGTTGACCGCCACGATCTCAATGTCTTTGGCCTTGCCCTCGGCCTGCTGAGTGGCCAGCGCCCGGTAGAAGTTGCGCCCGATTCGCCCGAAACCGTTAACGCCAACCCGGATCGTCACGTCTGTCTCCTCGCGTCTGTCTGAACCACGTACTTCCGATGCCACCGGCCAGCCTAGTGGCGGGATCGGCGCCGCGTGCGGGGAACCTGGCGAACCGCGTACCGTCAACTTATGCCGCTGCCGTCGCCTCTGGACATCGACCTCACCGCGGTGAGGGAACGCCTGGGTCAGGGACTGTTCGCGATGGTCGCCGGGCCCGACGGCCCCCGCAACCGGGCCCGAATCCACGGCACGCCCGGGCCGCGCTGGTTCGCCGACGACAGCCCGATCCGCCGAGTGCACGGTGATGCGTCGATGTTCGTCGGGGGCCTGCGAGCTCTACTGCTGCAATCACTGCACCCGCTGGCGATGGCCGGTGTCGCCGAGCATTCGGACTACCGCGGAGATCCGTGGGGACGACTCCAGCGCACCAGCACCTTTCTCGCGGTCACCACCTTCGGTACCGCCCGGGACGCCCAGCGGGCGGTGGACAAGGTCCGGGGTATCCATCGCCGGGTGCACGGTGTGGCGCCCGACGGGCGACCCTATCGGGCCGATGATCCGCATCTGCTGGAGTGGGTGCACATCGCCGAGGTGGACAGCTTCCTGCTGGCGTACCAGCGCTACGGGGCAAAACCACTCGATCAGGCCGGACGGGATGCCTACGTGGCCGATACCGCCCGGGTGGCCGCCGCCCTCGGGGTCGAGGATCCGCCGCGCACCGAGGCACAGCTCCGCCAACGGATCGACGCCTACCGCAGCGAGCTGCGAAGCACCGAATCTGCCCGGGAGGCCGCCCGGTTCCTGCTCGTCACTCCCCCATTGCCGCTGCTGGCCCGAGCCCCCTATGGGGTGCTCGCCGCAACGAGTGTCTCGATGCTGCCGGTCTGGGCCCGGCTGCCGTTGCGGCTGCCCTACCTTCCGGCGATGGAGGCCACCGCGATTCGGCTGGCCGGCCTTGCCGTGGTCGGCGGCATCCGCTGGGCGCTGTCCGCCAACGAGCCCGCCGACCTGCGCGATGGTGTTGCGGCCAGGTAGCTCGCCCCGCGGGTTCGAGGTACCGCGACGGACTCAGGCGTCGTCGAGCAGGTCTGGTGTGACCGCGGATTCGGTATCCGGAATGCCGTCCTGTTTGGCCTTCCGGTCGGCCATCGACAACAGCCGCCGGATGCGTCCGGCGACGGCGTCCTTGGTCATCGCCGGTTCGGCCAGCCGGCCGAGTTCCTCAAGCGAGGCCTGTCGGTGCTCCACCCGCAGCCGTCCGGCGGCGGACAGATGGTCGGGAACCGTGTCGCCCAGAATCTCCAGCGCCCGTTCGACCCGGGCGGCCGCGGCCACCGCCGCGCGCGCCGAGCGGCGCAGGTTGGCATCGTCGAAGTTGGCCAGCCGGTTGGCAGTGGCCCGCACCTCGCGGCGCATCCGACGTTCCTCCCAGATCAGCCTGGTGTCCTGGGCTCCCATCCGGGTGAGCAGAGTTCCGATGGCCTCGCCGTCGCGGACCAGGACACGATCGATTCCGCGCACCTCGCGAGCCTTGGCACTGACACCGAGTCGCCGCGCCGCGCCGACCAGGGCCAGCGCCGCCTCCGGTCCGGGGCAGCTCACCTCCAGCGCCGAGGACCGGCCCGGCTCCGTCAGCGAACCGTGCGCCAGGAACGCCCCACGCCAGGCGGCTTCGGCGTCTCCGACATTGCCGCCGACCACCTGGGCCGGCAGTCCGCGCACCGGCCGGCCACGGACATCGAGCAGACCGGTCTGCCGGGCCAGCGCCTCACCGTCCTTGGCGACCCGAACCAGGTAGCGGGTGCTCTTGCGAATACCGCTCGCAGCCAGCACATGGACGACGGCGGTGTAGCCGTACAGGTCGTGGATGTCCTTACGGAGGCGGCGCGCGATGCTGCCCAGGTCCACCTCCGCCTCGACCACCACCCGGCCGGAGACGATGTGCAGCCCGCCGGCGAACCGCAGCAGCGACGCCACCTCCGCCCGCCTCGCGCTCACCGAGGTGACGTTGAGGCGGCTGAGTTCGTCCTTCACCTCAGCTGTCATAGCCACAGGTCGCTACCTCTCGGTCTGTCTCGGCGCGGCTGCGGGCACGACGGTCGTCGCGGACTCCGCGCCGGCCCGGCACACCGCCTCCAGTGCCGCGGCCAACTTTGCCGGGTCGTGTAATGGTGTACCAGGTCGGGACACGTCAGCAAACGTCACTGATGCCTCCAACACGGTCGCGGTCCGGCGAAGTTGGTCGCGTTCGCGCTGTGACGGCACACGCGCCGCGTCGACGATGATGTCATGGACGCTGAACCCCGGTGCGTGCTGGGCCAGCACATGCAGATGACGCTCCGCCGAGAACCCGGCGGTTTCGCCAGGTTCGGCGGCCAGATTCAACACCACGGCGCGGCGCGCCGCGGTCGAATTCAGCGCAGCTACCAGGCCGGGCACCAGCACGTGCGGGATGACGCTGGTGAACCACGATCCCGGGCCCAGCACCACCAGGTCCGCACCCATCACCGCATCGACGGCCTGGCGGGTTGCCGGCGGGTCGCCGGGGAGCAGTCGCACCCGGCGCACCTTCCCCGGTGTGGTGGCCACCGCCACCTGGCCGCGGATCACCCGGCCCATCCGTGGATCTGTCTCCAGCCCCGAGACGTCGGCCTCGATCTGCAGCGCGATCGGGCACATCGGCAGCACCCGCCCCTTCACGCCGAGAATGCGGCCCAGTTCGTCGAGTGCGGCGACCGGATCGGCAAGGACCTCATTGAGCCCGGCCAACATCAGGTTGCCGATCGGATGGCCGGCAAGCGCGCCGCTGCCGCCGAAGCGGTGCTGGATGATGGTGGCCCACAACCGGCCGTGCGGACTGTCGGATGCCAAGGCCGCCAACGCCATCCGCAGATCCCCCGGTGGCACGATATCGAGTTCAGAACGCAGCCGGCCCGAGGATCCGCCGTCGTCGGCAACGGTCACCACCGCGGTGACGTGCGGAGTGAGCCGGCGGGCCGCCGACAGCGTCGCATAGAGGCCGTGGCCGCCGCCGAGAGCGACGATGCGGGGAGCCTTCATTCGCGCCCCAGGTCGCGATGCAGAACCCGCGCCGTCAGACGCCGGTCCGTCCCAAGCGAGGCGGCAAGGGCCTCGGCGATGGCGACGCTACGGTGCTTGCCGCCGGTGCATCCGATCGCCACCGTCATGTACCGCTTGCCCTCCCGGATGTATCCGTCTGCGACCAACATCAACAGCTGATGGTAGGTCTGCAGGAACTGGGTCGCGCCGGGTTGGGCCAGCACGTAGTCGCGCACCGCGGGTGACTGGCCGGTCTGCGGACGCAGTTCATCGACCCAGTGCGGATTGGGCAGGAACCGCACATCCATCACCATGTCGGCATCCATGGGGAGGCCGTATTTGAATCCGAACGATTCGACGGTGACGCTGATCTGCGCGACAGTCTCACTGCCAAAAGCGTTTTCGATGCTGGCCCGCAGCGCCGGCACCGGCAGTGTTGAGGTGTCGATGATCAGATCGGCCGAAGCCCGCACGGGTGCCAACATCACCCGTTCGGCCGCGATCCCTTCGGCCAGGGTCTGGTTGCCCTGCAGCGGATGACTACGGCGGTTGTTCTCGTACCGTCGCACCAGGGATTCGTCCGAGGCTTCCATGAACAGCACCCGCGGGGTGATGTTCCGGGTGGCCAGATCCCGGCGCACCACATCCAGATCGCCGGTGAAACCACGGGAGCGGACGTCCATCACTACTGCCAACTGGGTGATCCGCGACCCGGCCGCCAGACCGAGGTCCACCATCCGCGCGATCAGCTCCGGCGGCAGGTTATCGGCCACGTACCAACCGAGATCCTCAAGGACCTTCGCGGCGGTACCGCGACCGGCACCGGACAGACCGGTGACCAGCACGACGTCGATATCGGATGCCGCGTCGGATGCGGGGTCGCTGCGCGGTCCATCGACCGCACGGGTGTCTGCCGTAGCCGGGTCTGTCATCGCGGGGTCTGTCATAGCTGGATCTGTCATAGCTGAATCTGTCATGAGTTCTGCCGTGCATCATCGTCCACCACGGCCGGCGGTGCACCCGATCCGGGCTCATTGGCTGTGCCGCCGAGCGCCTCGAGCACCGCAGCGGCGGTGGCCGCCCCGATCCCCGGGACGGCGGTGATGTCGGCCACGCTGGCCTGACGAAGCCGGGCCAGCGAACCGAAATGGGTGACCAGGGCCTTACGCCGAGCCTCGCCCAACCCCGGCACGGTATCCAGGGCCGAGGCGGTCATCCGCTTGGACCGCTTGCTGCGGTGATACCCGATGGCGAAGCGGTGCGCCTCGTCGCGAACCCGTTGCAGCAGATACAGCCCTTCGCTGTTACGCGGCAGGATCACTGGATCGGCTTCGCCGGGAACCCACACCTCCTCCAACCGCTTGGCCAGACCGATCACCGCCACGTCGGTGACGCCGAGTTCGTCGAGGACCGCGCTGGCCGCGTTCACCTGCGGGGCGCCGCCATCCACCACGTACAGGTTCGGCGGGTAGGCGAAGCGACGCGGCCGGTCTGCGGCGACAACCTCATCCGCTCGATCGGCATCCTGAACGTGGCGTCGGAACCGGCGGCGGGTCACCTCCGCAATCGAGGCGACATCATTGGAACGCCCCTCGCCGGCCGCCTCCCTGATGGCGAAATGCCGGTAGTCCGATTTGCGGGGCAGGCCGTCCTCGAATACCACCAGTGAACCCACCACGTCGGTGCCCTGTACGTGGCTGATATCGACACACTCGATGCGCAGCGGCGCATCGGCGAGACCGAGGGACTCCTGGATGTTCTGCAGCGCGGCCGATCTCGCGGTGAAGTCACCCGCACGCTTGAGCTTGTGCTGATGCAGCGCCTCCAGCGCGTTGCGGTGCACGGTATCGGCCAGCGCCCGTTTATCACCGCGCTGGGGCACTCGCAGTGCGACCCGGGAACCACGCAGCCCGGACAGCCATGCCGCAAGTTCGTCGGCGTTCGGCGGCAGTTCCGGCACCAGCACCTCGCGGGGAACCGGGTTGGCGGCTTCGTCTGCGGCGCCGCCCAATTCAGCGTCGGGCGGGCCGCCCAATTCGGCTGCGGGCGGGCCGCCCAATTCGGCTTCAGCGCCGTAGAACTGGGTGATGAACTGCTCCACCAGCGCCGCTTGGCTGGACTCCCCCGGATCGCCCGGCTTCTCCACGACCCATCCGCGCTGTCCCCGGACCCGTCCGCCGCGGACGTGGAAAACCTGCACGGCCGCCTCAAGGTCGTCATCGGCGAACGCCACCACATCGGCGTCGGTTCCGTCACCGAGAACAACCGCCTGCTTCTCCAGTGCCCGCTTGAGCGCACCGAGATCGTCACGCAGGCGGGCGGCGCGCTCGAAGTCGAGTTGCTCTGCCGCGGCGTTCATCTGCCGCTCCAGGTCGCGGGCGAAGCGGTCCGTCCGGCCGGAGAGGAAGTCGCAGAAATTCACCACGATCCTCCGGTGTTCCTCGGCACTCACCCTTCCGACGCAGGGCGCCGAACACTTGTCGATATAGCCCAACAGGCACGGCCGCCCAATCTGGCTGTGCCGCTTGAATACTCCTGCCGAACAGGTACGGGCGGGGAAAACCCGGGTCAACAGGTCGAGGGTCTCGCGGATCGCCCAGGCATGTGAGTACGGACCGAAGTAACGCACCCCCTTGCGGCGCGGACCGCGGTAGACCGTCAGCCGCGGGTACTCCTCGTTGAGCGTCACCGCCAGCACCGGGTAGGACTTGTCGTCGCGGTAGCGGACGTTGAACCTGGGATCGAACTCCTTGATCCAGTTGTATTCGAGCTGCAGCGCCTCGACTTCGGTACCGACCACCGTCCACTCGACCTTGGCCGCGGTGGTGACCATCTGGCGGGTCCGCGGGTGCAGGCCGGCGATATCGGCGAAGTAGGACGTCAGCCGGCTGCGCAGACTCTTCGCCTTGCCGACGTAGATGACCCGGCCGTGCACATCGGAGAACCGGTAGACGCCCGGCTCGACGGGAATCGACCCGGGCGCCGGGCGGTACGTCGCGGGATCGGGCACATCCCCAGGCTAGTCCGGCCGGTAGCGGGCCATCATGTCGCGCACGGTGTCCATCGCCTCCACCGCGTGATCGCCGTCGATCGACTGGATGGCCACCACCGGCACGTACTCGTTCGCCGGTAGGTCGATCCGGGCCCACCGCCGGCCGGGCGGGAACGAGAAGTCCACCACCTCGCTCCAGGGAATCACCCGGTATTCCAGCAGGGTCCGCACCGCCAGTCCGGTCGGTCCGGCCTTCAGCCGCGGCCGCACCAGCAGCAGCACCGCGCCTGCCAGCACCAGCGCCAGTCCGCCCATCGCGACCTGGTCGGCGGTTCGCAGGATCGCACCGGAGGACCTGTTGTTCAGGATCGCGACGATGATTCCGGCCACCGCGATCACCGCGGCCACGCCGATGGCGATGCGCGACATCCTCCGGGGCCGGAACACCGCCTCCCAGGAACCGTCGGTCATGATGTGCGCAGCTGACGTAGCGTCAGGGCGGTGGACAGCGCCGCGGCGGTAGCCTGGGCACCCTTGTCCTCCGCCGAGTCAGGCAACCCGGCCCGGTCCAGCGCCTGCTGTTCGTTCTCAGTGGTCAGCACACCGTTGGCTACCGGAGTACCGGCATCCAGCGATACCCGGGTCAGCCCCTGAGTGACCGCATCGCAGACGTAGTCGAAATGTGGTGTCTCACCGCGGATCACGACTCCCAGCGCCACCACGGCATCGTGGGTGCCGGCGAGTTGCTGCGCGACGACCGGGATCTCGATCGCCCCGTGCACCCGCACGACGGTCGGATTGCCGATACCGCAGTCCTGCGCCACCCGCCGGGATCCGTCCAGCAGCGCCTCGCAGATCTTGCCGTGCCAGGTGCTCGCCACGATGGCCAGGGTGAGGCCGGAGGCGTCCATCTCCGGGACGGCCGGAACCCCGGCTCCCCCGCTCACAACGCGCCGCCGAGATCGCCGGGCAACGGGCCGGCTTCGTCGTAGTCCTCCAGCCCCGTCAGGTCGTGCCCCATCCGGTCCCGCTTGGTCTTCAAGTAGCGGATGTTCTCGGCGTTGACCCGCGCCGGCAGCGGGACCCGTTCGATGATCTGCAGTCCGTAGCCGTCCAGCCCGACGCGCTTGGCCGGGTTGTTGGTGAGCAGTCGCATGGACCGAACCCCGAGGTCGACCAGGATCTGTGCGCCGATCCCGTAGTCGCGGGCGTCGGCGGGCAGTCCGAGTTCGAGATTGGCCTCGACGGTGTCCGCGCCGGCGTCCTGAAGCTGATAGGCCTGCAGTTTGTGCATGAGGCCGATACCGCGGCCTTCGTGTCCCCGCATATAGAGCACAACGCCGCGGTCCTCGGCGGCGACCATGCCGATCGCGGCGTCCAGTTGCGGGCCGCAGTCGCAGCGGCGGGACCCGAACACGTCACCGGTGAGGCACTCGGAGTGCACCCGGACCAGGACGTCGTGCCCGTCGTTCTCCGGTCCGGCGATATCGCCGCGGACCAGGGCGACGTGCTCGACCTGGTCGTAGATGTTGGTGTAGCCGACTGCGCGGAATTCGCCGTGCCGGGTCGGGATCCGGGCCTCGGCGACACGCTCTACGAGCTTCTCGTGCTTGCGCCGGTACTCGATCAGGTCCGCGATGGAGATCAAGGCCAGATTGTGATCGTCGGCGAAGACCCGCAGCTCGTCGGTCTGGGCCATCGCGCCCTCGTCCTTCTGACTGACGATCTCGCAGATGGCGCCGGCCGGCTGCAGGCCCGCCATCCGGGCCAGGTCCACGGCGGCCTCGGTGTGACCGGGACGGCGCAGCACCCCGCCGTCCTTGGCCCGCAGCGGTACCACATGGCCGGGCTTGGTGAAGTTCTCCGCGATGCTCGCCGGGTCGGCCAGCAGCCGCATGGTGGTCGCCCGGTCCGACGCCGAGATCCCGGTGCCGACACCGTCCCTGGCATCGACGGTGACGGTGTAGGCGGTGCCGTGCTTGTCCTGGTTGACCGCGTACATCGGCAGCAGTCCCAGCCGGTCGCAGATCTCGCCGTCCAGCGGCACACACAGGTAGCCAGAGGTGTAGCGGACCATGAACGCCACCAGTTCCGGAGTCGCCTTCTCGGCGGCGAAGATGAGGTCGCCCTCGTTCTCGCGGTCCTCATCGTCGATGACGACGACGGCCTTCCCCGCTGCGATGTCGGCGACCGCCCGTTCGACGGTGTCCAGTCTCGTCATCGTTGCCGCCTGCCCTTTGCCGCGCAGAACCCGCGAAGGCCCTGGTTGAGATGTCCCGGTGGACTCCCTGGTGATCGTGCTGCCCATAGATCGTGTTGCACATAGTATGAACCACCGCTGATGGCCGGATTTCGCCCGCTGCCAACCCAGGATCGGGCCCCAGTTGTTTGACGTTCATCCGTCAAACCGCGACACCTGGGAATAGGCTCGAGTCGTGCTTTCGCAGGCTAGAGCGGCGGTGACACGGCGCCGGATCATGGACGCCGCGGTCGAGCTGTTCGGGGACTGCGGTTTCAGCGGAACGAATCTGAACCAGATCATCCGAAGGGCCCACGTCACCCCCGGCGCTTTCTACTACCACTTCACCTCCAAGGAAGAGGTTGCGCTGGCCATCATCGATCAGGTTGCGCAAGGGATGGCCGAGCTTCGAACCGACTTCATGGGGGCCGGCGAGTCCGGGCTCGAGAGCGTCATCGAGATGACCTTCCAGTTGAGCCTACTGTTGGCTCAGGACCGCTCATATCGGGTCGCCGCACACCTCGAGCACACTGTGGTCCGCCACTCTCAACAGGGAATTCACGATGTCGCGCACCGCGTCGAGTTGCTCGTCATCGGCGTTTCGCAATCGATCAGGTCTTCGCCGCTTCGCGATGGAGTCCTCCCCGATGAAGCAGCCAGGACGATGGTGAGCGTGATCTACGGCTGCTTGGCGATGACGGATCTCATGACGGGCGACATCGCAACCCGGTTAGACGAATGCTGGCGACTTCTGTTGCCCGGGGTGGTCGCGCCGGACTCGCTGGCTCGTTTCCAGAAGGCCCTCGCTGGCGCTTTCGCACGATCTCTGCAAGCGGGCACCGTCGGCGCTTGACCCCGCGACATCGGGGAGGAGTCGGCCGCCCGACGAATGACCGGCCGAGGGCGAAATAGAAAACAAAATGGCTCTTGTGACCCTTCCGTGGGTCCTGTTCTGCGCTGAGGGGGCGCACGTCGTTGTCGCCTAAGGTTTCTGGCTTGTCAAGGGTCAGGAACCAAAGGAGCGGGCAACGACGTGCGCAATGTGAGGTTATGGCGTGGGCTGCTGGCTGTCGACCAGCGCACCGTGATTGAAGAGATCGAGTTCGAGGAGTTCGAGGAACACGACGCCGAAGGGGACATACTCGTGGTGGCTCGGGTGCGTCCGCGCAGTGGGCTGTCCCGGCGTTGTGGCCGCTGCGGGCGGCGGGCACCGTGGTACGACCGCGGTGAGGGCCGGCGCCGCTGGCGGGGTCTGGACTGGGGCACCGTGCAGGTGGCACTGGAGGCCGACGCTCCGCGGGTGAACTGCTCTGAGCACGGGCCGACGGTGATCGCGGTGCCTTGGGCGCGGCACCGGGCCGGGCACACCCTGGCCTTCGACGCGACGGTGGCCTGGCTGGCGGTGGCCTGCTCGAAAACCGCGGTGTGCGAGTTGATGCGGATCGCCTGGCGCACCGTCGGGGCGGTCGTGGCCCGGGTCTGGGCCGACACCGAGAAAGCTGTGGATCGCTTCGCCGGTCTGCGCCGTATCGGTATCGACGAGATCTCCTATAAGCGCCACCACAAGTACCTGACGGTCGTTGTCGACCACGACACCGGACGGCTGTTGTGGGCCGCTCCGGGCCGCGATAAAGCCACCCTGCGGGGGTTCTTCGACGCCCTCGGGGACCAACGAGCCGCCCAGATCACTCACGTCTCTGCCGATGCCGCTGAGTGGATCGCCGCGGTCATCACTGAACGCTGTCCGGCTGCGGTGTTGTGCGCTGATCCGTTCCATGTGGTGGCCTGGGCCACCGAGGCACTGGACGCCGAGCGGCGCCGGGCCTGGAACGAAGCCCGAGCGCTGGCCCGCAGCGAGGCCCGCTGGACTCGGGGCCGGCCTGCCAGGGACGCCGCACCCCGGCCGGCCCGGGAACGAGCCCGCCGGCTCAAGGGTGCCCGCTACGCCCTGTGGAAGAACCCCGAGGACCTGACCGAAAGCCAGAACGACAAGCTGGCCTGGATCGCCAAGACCGACCCCCGGCTGCACCGCGCCTATCTGCTCAAAGAAGGCCTGCGCCATGTCTTCACCGTCAAAGGAGAGGAAGGCAAAGAGGCCCTGGACCGGTGGATCTCCTGGGCGCGGCGCTGCCGCATCCCGGCCTTCGTCGAGTTGGCCCGCAAGATCGTCAAACACCGCCATTCGATCGACGCGGCTCTTGAGCACGGCCTGTCCCAGGGACTGATCGAATCGACCAACACCAAGATTCGCCTGCTCACCCGGATCGCGTTCGGATTCCGATCCCCAGAAGCACTCATCGCCCTAGCCATGCTCGCCCTCGGCGGCCACCGCCCCGCACTACCCGGCCGAAACACCACCCACGGATAAGTCAGGAGAGCCAACAAAATCTTGTTTTTTTTCGATTCTTTTCTGATTTTCGGCCGGATCCCATGGCGATACTTCGACCGGCGGGCAAGCAAATACCATCAAGGAGTCGGTGCTGTGAGCGTTGGCAAGAAAAAAACTGCTAAGAAAACTGCTCAGGTGGGGGCGGCTGCCTTCGCCTTGGGGTTGTCGCTAGCCGGGCCACAACTTGGCGTGGCCTCTGCCGAGAGCCCCAACGACAGCCCCAACGACACGGTCTCGTCCAGCTCCGCCGATGCGGGCCCGTCGGCGCCCGCATCGCGTCGCGGGGCTGAGCGGTCGAAGGCCCCGACCGCCAGTCGCGCCGATGCGGCCGCGCGCTCCGGTGCTCGGCGGGGCGCGGCGTCGGCCGCGCCGCCAGCACCGGCGCAAGCGACAGTAGGCCCGAGGGCTTCGGCGGCGGTGCCCGCGCCGGCGCGCCGAGGTGCGGCCAAGAGCGCCGACACGGCGTTGCCCCGGGCCTCGGCGCCCCAGACGCCGACAGCCGCGAACGCCGTTGTTGCGGATGCCGCGGTACTCCGCGATTCGGCCCCGGGCGAGGATGCGGTTCCGACCCCGGCGGCCCTCGACGTCGTGCGGTCCGCCGTTCAATCAGTCGCCGCCACCTCGACGGCCGGCTCGTCAGCCCGGGAGATCCGCCGGGACAAGCTCGATACCGTCGTCGGGCCAACCAGCGCGGCGACAG
>Ga0209986_10000711_pt1 | contig 32847 bp, 31 predicted proteins | sample BlataG_FD_183168 | JGI IMG/M metagenome (GOLD analysis project Ga0209986, IMG submission 183168) | Deep subsurface microbial communities from Black Sea to uncover new lineages of life (NeLLi) - Black_00105 metaG (SPAdes) (version 2) | ecosystem: Environmental > Aquatic > Marine > Oceanic >...
CTACCTAATGTATCTGGCAAGTAGATAGTGGTCTCCACCCATTGGGCATTGGCGATCCGGACCAAGCCAAAGCAAAGTATGAGGAAATTGGCAATGTATTTCATCTTAACACCTCCTTGTAAGTTTACCCCGTAGGAAACCCCGACATACACCCTGTAAGATGTTTTCTATCCAACGGGGTAAACTGATACCGTACATACATTCCTTTATTTATATTGAAGCCTGACCCCACTTATGTCCATTTTAACCTCCTTTTTTTTATTCAGCCAAAGGCTGAATTACGCGGATTTCCGCGGATATCGACACGAATTCACGCGGAATTTCGGATTGCAATTACTCAAGACCAGGAGCCATTCATTATTCCGTGTCACCGAGTCTCCCGGTCTCTTTGTCTTTTTTCATCACCTCCTTTCTCCTTGATGCTTTTTTCTTTGATAGATTCTTAAAACGAAACCCGCATGAATAACAGTATTCAGCAAAAGCAACCCGTATTGGTGCTCCACAACTTGGGCATACTGAGATTAACCCTATTCCACAATATGGGCAGGAATTGTCTGTTTCTTTGCCCAGATAGTTACATTGAGGACAGATTTTCTTGTTTGTATTCTGCATCACATAATTATAATGGCAAGCGTTAAAAAAACGTTAAGAAAAAATCCGTAAAGATATAGAAAATCTAACTCCTCTCAACTTTTTTCATGATGTGACTACTAATGAATTTATTATTATTGTCACCGTATTTAGAATTAGTCATTGCGAGCCCCATTAAATAACAATTCCAGAAATGGTTAAATATTTTCCTATAGATTTATTTAACGGGGCGAGCACATTCACTTCGTTCAGTGTAAACTCCAGCGAAGCAATCTCTGCCACTACAAATAAGACCGAGATTGCCACGCCCGCTTGCAGCGGTCTCGCAATGACAAATCACACGATCCAATAAGAGACCAATAATAACAACACTTTATAAAAAATGAAGAAGAATCAGATAGAAAATAAGGGATTAATATTGTAGTTATGCGCAGTTAACCTGCGCCAGTGATTTTTTTATAGAGTTTAATTGTTTCAGGCCCCGGTGTGGTATCTAATTCCTCTTTAAGGCTTTTGTTCAAACGTTCAAATTGCCTTATCGCACCTATCCGATCGCCCTGGTTATACAAACCTTCCATAATAATCTGGCATGCCTGTTCGTCATTTAAATCAAGGGTCAGAAGTCTTCGCGCAAACAAGATTGCTTCCTGCCATTCAACCCTTTCCATACACCTGGTTGCCAACCAGTACAGCAAATCCTGCAGCCTGCTCTTCGACCCACGTTGTTTTTCAGCTATGGGTTGGCAATAGAACTCGGGTAGGAAGTCACCTCTGTACAAAGCGATAGCCTTGCGCGCCCTATCTTCTGCAGGGTGAAGTTTACCACATTGCTTAAGGTTTTGCCACTCTTTAACAAGCGAGTCAAATGTCCACAAATCTACATTAACAAGTTCTCTATTGAGTGTAATAAAGGTACTTTTCTGAAGAATAACTTTATTACCCATGACCTTGTTGAGATGAGTCAGTGCAACCCGGAAATTTGCCTGTGATTTTTTCCTGGTTGTCTCTGGCCAGAGATATGAAGTTAATTTTTCTCTGGTCACGCCGCCAGAACCAAACTGCACAAGAATCAAACCTAATAATTCCTGTGCCTTTCTGGATTGCCATTCTTTTTTAGTAACCGCATTCAATTCACCGGGTTTCTTTACTAATAGACCACCAAAAGTGAATATTTCAATTTGGCTTACACTAATATCATGCGTTCTTTCGCGAATATACTCGAGAGCATTATCAAACCCAACAGATTCTATAGCCTTGCAGAGACCGGAAATTCTCGCATGAGCATGCATGTCAAATAGCATTTCCAGTCCTTCTATGAATATAGCTTCTCCTTGTGCACTTCCCATAGTAAGTCCAAAATTCACCAATATATCACTAATAAGAGGTATTGCTCCTTTTGATAAAAGCATGGTTTTTGATTTTTCCAAATAATTTAGCGCCTCGTCTCGGTGGCGTTTCTGCAAAAGCACTCGAGCCTTTTTGCCCAGAGCATTTGCATATCGCGTTTTGAAATGTAGTTTTTTCGCAAGTCTCACTGATTTGTCTGCAAATTTCAGAGCAAGGTTTAGCTCACCCTTTTTTAAATAAATTAAACTTTTAACGAGCTGCAGTTCGCAATAGGCTCCTTTTTCCATTTCATGTTCAGGTATTTCTTTTACTATTGATTCCGCTTTTTCGATATCACTTAATTCCAGGAATACTCGTGCCTTGCCCAACTGAACACTTAATTTCAATCTCGGATTATGGATCTTTTTAGCCTTTTTATCTGCCTGCTCAAAGAATTTAATTGCTCGCTCATACTCGCCCTTAAATAAAAAAGAATATCCAACATAAAGCAAATCAATTCCAATAAGTGGTTCTCGCTGGAGTAACTCTGCCTCTTTTATTGAATAATTAAATTTCATAAGCGCAGAATCCAGTTTACCCATCGTCATTTCAACAAGCCCTAAATTGGAGTAAGAATCTCCAGCATAAAGAAGGAAATGATGTTCTTCTACTATCTTTAGGGCTCGAGAAAGAAATTGATGTGCCTCTTTAAGATCCCCTTTTAAGTATGAAACCAATCCAAGATTGGTGAATACCTTGTATAATGCTTCAGGAGCCTTTTTTGGGGGGATTTCTGTACTGAACCTTTTTGCCTCTTCTGCTGATTCCTTTAACAACCCCTTTCTTCTTTGTAAAAGACAATGTTCAACCATCAATGTCCAGTAGAATGCATCATTTTTTTTCACCAGGGATATTGCTTTTTCCAGATATTTTTCAGCTACTTTCAAATCTTGAGCAACCAGTGAATGGTGAAAGAGCATTTGATAGTGTATTGACGCCTCTTTGTTCAAACCATTATTCTCCAACTCTGTAACAAATCGCGTTGCTTCTTCAAATGACACAACATCCCTGCCCAATATCCAGGAGAGATGATTGAGATCAGCTTTAATCTTCATCCTTTGTTTATTCAATGGCAAAATTTTATCGGCTACTCTTTGTGCAATTTTTAGATATTTCCAGGCAAGACGGTAATTATAATTATTAAGCAACTCTTTGGAAATTTTAAATAGATAGCAGACGAGTTTTTTAGTTTCTTCAGCTGGAACCAGATCCTCTGTCATATGAAAGGCGATCTCTTCATCGCTTGCCTTGATATTCTTTAGAATATTGGCAAGTTTCCGATGTAATTTGCGCCGTTTATTTATCTCCATCTTCTGGTAAAGTAGTTCATGAATTAACGGATGGGAGAATTGTTTTGTATCTTTAAAATCTTTAATCATTCCTGAAGCAACTAATATGTTGTTCAACCTCAAAAATTGTTTTTTTGGCATTGAGCCCATCAGTTTACCAAGTATTTTGAGGCTAAATCTTTCACCGATTACTGCTGCACTCTGCAGTAGTTTTAATTCAGGCGCAGCTAAATTATCCAGGCGATAACTGATTACACTTTCCACTGTTGCGGATATAGGAAAGTTTTCATAATCCTCTTCAACCAGCCATTCGTTTTTGTCAACATCATAACGAATAATATTTTGACGGATAAGGGTTTTGATTATTTCCTCAATGAATAAGGGATTACCTTTAGTAATTGTAAAAAGCCAGCGCACGAAATGATTGGGAAGTTCGTTTTTAAACCTTTGATTCGATAGGTTTTCTGTCTCATTTTGGGAAAAATTAGCAAGGTCGATATTAAATACCAGGCGCATCTCATTAAACTCATCTATGGTTTGTTGTAATACCGGATTGTCTTTGTACAAACGTGTACTTGCAACAATTAAAATGGGTTGGTTGACTATCCGCCTGACCAGATATTTTAGTAGTTCAATAGATTCTCCACTCATCCACTGGATGTCATCCAGAATTAGAACCAGAGGTTTGGATTTAGATAGATTTTCAAAAAAACGTTGAAACGAATAAAGAAATGACAGATTGTCAATGGGGTGTTCCAAATGTGGCATGTCCAATGGATAGTAATCCTTGAGTTTAGGCATAAGATGAATAAAATAAGGAGCGATTTCCGGGTCCAAGAATTTTGCAAGCCAGGAGCGGCAATGCTCCAGGTTATATAGATAATCCTCGATCATCTGGATAAAAGGAGAAAAAGGTCTTGCCTCATCCTTTATTGCTCTGCCATTCAAAATATGAAGACCTGGTGCTCTAACCTCATCAACAAACTGGTTGAGAAACCTTGTTTTTCCTACACCAATCTCACCCTGGATAAGGACAAAACGACCGCTATAGTCTAATGCCTTTTCTAAATGATGGTTTAACCATTTTAGCTCTTTTTGTCTGCCAACAAATGGTTCATCCATACCTGATATTTCAAATGAAGTGTTTTTATTCATAAAATTATAGCCCTACTGTTAATTGCAATTGAAAAAGGGGCATCATTTACTGGAAGTTAATATATCATGAATCTCCCCTTTTGTCAAGACAACAACCGCACAAATCAGGGTTTTGCGTGCAAGTCCTTTTCTAAAAGATAGAGCATTGAATGAAAATCTTACTTTGCGTTCGCAAATTCTGTTTGACAAATGGAAATATATATGGTATATTGCAATGAGGCAAACTAATGAGGATTATATACAGTGATATATTAAGGAGTAGATGTGATGAAAACAAATAAGAAATTATTAAAAAGAATATCAAACAAAATTTGCGGAAAATTAATTCTGATTGCAATTAGTCTAAGTATAGCTGGTTGTATGACTACGAATAATATTAATAATAAAGATAAAACAACAATAAGAATGTCATCATTCTCCTTTTTTGCAGGACCGAGTATTGGAGGAATCATAGACAATACCGAAACAGATGCTGTTTCCGGCGCCACGAAAATAAAATACAATGCCGGCTTACATTCAGAAATTAATATAAAAAGATATTTTATAGAAACCGGTCTGGATTATATTACATTTGATCAAACATGCACATATATGGACACTGTTTGTGAGTTTGACGGAACAAGAAATTTTTCCTTTCAGCAGTTAAGACTTCCTCTTACTTGTAATTTTCATTTTTTCAAAAATGCAAATAATAAACCCCTTCTTATTTTGAAATTGGGATTATCTGTTGGATACATTTTTTCTATAAAAATAATAGATAATGGCACTTTACCAAGTTATATCATGGAAACATGGGATTTTGGTCCTGGTTTAGGGTTATCAATACATCCGATTACAATTAGTAATAAATTCGACTTAGGTTTATATTACGATTTATATCGTGGGCGCAGAGTTTACAGAGATTACTATAACATTGAAATGGGAAATTTAAGTTTTATGAAATTCGGCTTAGGATTAAGATTTAACAACTAACCGACAAAAATAAGATCTGTCCCAGTCTATTTTTGGATACCGGTCAGAATAAAGGACTCCACTTGACTTATTCCAGATACTGTGTTATTATTTAACATGCGGTATTATGGTACTGTTATCAGACCCCCAAGCGAGGCAAATAGTTACATATTACAAATTACCTATGGTTGTTCTCATAACAAGTGCACATTTTGTCCTACGTATCTTGACAAACCTTTTAAGGTTCGACCAATAAATGAAGTGCTCGAAGATATAGAAATGGCAAAGAATCAAATGCCGCAAACGCGTCGGGTTTTCCTTGCAGATGGAAATGCCATGGTGCTGAACAATAAAAAACTTGTGCCTATTCTCAATGCTTTGAACTCAGCACTTCCCGAACTCCAGAGAATAGGTATCTATGCTAATACAAGTGATATACTTCGTAAGACTAATCAAGAACTAAAGGAACTGTGCGCGAAAAAACTATTGATAATCTATATTGGGCTTGAAAGTGGAAGTAATAAGGTGCTACACAGAGTGAATAAAGGAGCAACTGCACAAGAAACAACTGAAGCTGTGAAAAAAGCACAGGATGCAGGCATTAAGGTTTCTGTTATAGCACTTCTGGGATTGGGAGGAATTGATCTCTGGAAAGAGCATGCAGCAGCCACTGGTAAGGCTATAAGCGCTATGAGCCCCCGGTTTTTTTCTTTATTAACATTAATGGTGGTACCTGGAACAGTATTACACAAGCAGTTGGAACAGGAAGAATTTATACTACCTGAACCCATGCAAATGCTGCGTGAATTAAGAGTCATTCTAAAAAATACAGATGTCCAGTCAGGTTGCATCTTTCGCACCAACCATGCATCTAATTATCTTCCATTAGCAGGAAGATTACCAAATGATAAGGATAGGCTCTTAATGACTATTGATGAGGCACTTGCCAAAGGAAAATCCTGTCTTAGACCTGAGTATTTAAGAGGGTTGTAATACAGTTTTCCCAGGAATATCGTTGAACAATGGTCTATCTGCCCAACAATGTAATACGTAAGCTTTTCCAAAAAAAAGGATTGACCGCACTTGCGCGGTCATAAAAAAATAAATGATAAAGAAGTAAGCTTTCCTATCTAATTAGTTTTTTTACTTCATTCTCAAAATATTTTTTCACATCATTCCACTTCATCTGCTTTAACATGTTTGGCATTTCATCAGATTCAGCATCATTAAAAAATACTAAACTTTTTTGAATGTGAATAAGATTTGAAGCTAATTCTCCATATTTTTTATCATAAAAATTCAATAACTCAACCAATCCATAATCAGATTTACATATAAAATATAAGTCCATAAAATCCCTCTTTGCCCCTCGTGTTGCTACCGCATCTATCTTCATTGCAGCAATATCTCGGATATCAGCCACACTCAATGACAAATATTTTAATGGAGAAAAAATCAAAGGGTACTTATAAATGAAAAGGCTAAATCTTATCCCTTTAAATTTTCCTGAAACTGTCCCTTTATCTGCCTGTTCTTCATTAAATGAGCCTAATTTTGATAGTTTAGCAGAAAAAGCTTTGGGCACAAATTCTTTGGTTGTAAAAAAATCAAAATCTACAGAAATACGGTGTCCTAATTGAAGAGCAGCCGCTGTGCCACCCGCTAAATATGCATCTTTCAAAATACCTGAACGCCCTAATAGGGCCAGATTTTCTTTTGCTCCCTTGATGAGGGTTTGTTCAAACATGCCACTTTACCTCTCGAGATACCCAATAAAAGAGCCCAAAAATTAGCACTTTTTTCAGAAAAACCTCGATAATTAGTTAAGACATTTTTTATTTCCGATTTCTTGAAATTCTTCCACATCCACGCAACAGCTCGCTCATCACCGTATTCCAGAATTCGTCTTAGAATAAACACCTTCCGTTTTTGTAAGTCTATATTTTTGAATTCTACATCCCAAAAATATTTCTTTAAGAATTTAGGTAACTTTTTCATTTTTTTGACCTCACCCACACGGTGGGATACAATCGAAGAAAGTAAACTCTGTTAAAATTCACCCAAGCCATTTTTATAATTATAGCCAATATTATCCACAAATCAAGGGAAAGAAACCGAAGAAAACAAACCTGCTTGCATTACGAAATCCATTTTTTTCCTTTTGGGGTAACAGCTTCAAAATAAGTTTTTCAAATGACAAATGTGAAGGGCATTTCGTCCGTACGGGCGAAATGTCTCAGTTCGAAATAAACAGAATACCTCCTCAATTAAAATGGCTCAAATCTACCCACTCAGTTTGGAGAAGACCCACTCTTAATAATCTCATTTGCAACTCAAGAAATCATTCTTTATTAGATCAAACTTCTTCGCTCTGCTGAATTTTTTGATCTCCAGCTCTCTTTTGACTGCTGAACTGCGGTTCTTATGTTTTTCATAGAATAAAAGCTTAACGGGCTTTCTGTATTTAGTATAGTGACAACCTTTTCCTGAATTGTGGTCATTGATTCTCTTTTCAATTTCTGTAGTAATCCCCACATAAAGTGATTTATCTTTGCATTCAACAATATAGACAAACCAAGGTTGTGGGATTATCTTTGCCATTATTTGTTTAAACAGAGTTTCAAAAAGGTATCTCTCACCCGCTATCACGGGATTCGAGATTATATTTCTCTAAATTCACTACTTTCATTAAGAAATGCTTTATCAAAACGGTATCTCTCACCCGTTATCACGAGATTCGAGATTATATTTCTCTAAACTCACTACCCTCGTTAAGAAATGCTTTATCAAAACGGTATCTCTCACCCGCTATCACGGGATTCGAGATTATATTTTTCTAAATTCACTACTTTCATTAAGAAAAATAATAACTCCTCGGGCAGGATTCGAACCTGCAACCCTCCGGTTACATTGCCCTCTGACTTTCATCGGAGAATGGACTATCTCATTCCCAATACCGAATAATTATCGGTATTACGGGATCGGGCGCTTCCCTTCCGCACTGAGCGAAAAGTACTTCCTTACGGAATAGTCTCTGCACCTTCCCCGCACTTTTATCAAAAGTGCGGGGCTTGGCTCAGGATTACCATATTCCGACGTTGGTTGGAACTTAGGCTTCCCTGAATTCACCCGATTTTTCAACCACGATTTCTCGTGGAAGCTGCAACAAGCCAGCATGAACTTCACGGTGACAATTAGCACACAGCATTATACATTTATCCAACTCTGCCTTTACTTTTTTCCAGCTTCGCGTATACCCTTTTTGCGATATACCAAAATCCTTTTTATCATTATCAAAGTGATGGAATTCCATAGCTTCGGGGCAACGATCATATCCGCAGATCTGACATCTTCCACCTTTGTATTCAACTGCCATCTTACGTATCTTCTTTCTTCTTTTCTTTACTGCGCCAATCAAATATTCCCTTCGATCGCTATACCGCCTCTTGTCACCCATTTAGCCCAAGCCTCCTTTTATTACAGCCGGATGCTCTACCATTGAGCTACCGAGGAATCATTCTATTATATTAATTTTGAAGTAATTGTCAATGAGTCGATTCGCCTGGGTTAAAAATAAAAACTTCGAATCTATTTACACTAACGACATATAACATTTTTTGTCACCTGCCACTTATTTTGACTCTTAACAAAAGACCTTATCTTTTCCTCATGCGCTTCACAAGAAGGTAACTCAACATCTGCTTGTGTATCAGTTGATACTCGTGTATAAATTACACACCGCATTAGGTTAAACTCCTATACATACTTACCATTCAACAATCTTTGATCAGTTCGGGACCTTCTGCATAAATGCCTTTGAGGCGATATGCCTTAAATCGATGTCCACTAGTCTCACTTAACGCTCTAAATTTGAGGAGCATAAGTTTGTATAGGTCCCGATTGCAGGTAGTTAGAATGAATTGATGTCCGTTCATAATTAATCCACGAATTAAATCCAAGAATGCATATACATTAAAATCATCCATATTTTGAACAGGGTCGTCGATTATTATGGTACTAAACCCCGACCATTTTTGATGCAAAGCAGTAGCTAAGAAAATGCTGAGAGCTGCTATATTCAATTGTGCCTCACTAAAAAATTGCGTCGGTGAAATCTGATTTATCTTTTCAGATGTCGACTGTTTACCTTTCGATGATTGAGCGAGTACTTTTAATTCGTTTTCGCTTATTTTTAATATTATTTGGTTGAAAAGAGGGTGTGCATTTAGTCGAGAATAAACCAAATTTGCTGCAGGGCTGTACATCTTAAAATAGTTTCTTTCTTGTTCTTTTTGTTTTTCCACTGTGAGTCTCATTAATCTCGTCAGTTTATCAACCCACCTCGATAAATTCAGATAATCAGTTTGGATATTATTAAATTGTTTTTCTTTTTCTATCTCTTCTTTTTGCATCCTGATTAGTTCATTCTTTAACTGGGACAAGGTAACTATCGATTTCAATTGCTCAGATAATAATTGTAGATACTTACATTTCTGAAAATAGTTAATTTCTCGACCCTTTTTAACTTCTATTTTGTCTATAGTGACTTGTATCTTTTTGCTCCGTAAAAATCCTTCCTTCTGTAAGTTAGTTCTAAAAGTTTCAGAAGCATCTTTAAGTTTTTTAAGATGCTCATCGAGGGAAACACATTTTTCACTCAATCTCTTTAGGTTGTTTTCCATATCCGATAAATCAGCTTCAACTCTACCATATTCAAGCCGTCTCGAATCCATTTCCTTCTTTACGGTGCCAACCTTCGGAAGTAGTTCCTCTATGGAGATACGTAAACTTTTCACATTTTTATCCATTAAGTTTGTTATCCCTTTTTCTGCTATTTCTTTATCTATTTGTTCTAGGGTCCTTACATAATAAGTCTCTTTCTGTTGGTGCAAAATGATCTGTTCCTCCGATTCCTTTTTTGTGTCCTCGACACTTTTAATCTGTTTATCCAAACTACTCGCTTTCTTTTTTATCTCTTCCTGACTTGCTTTGAGTTTATCTAACTTGGTTTGATAACTTCGCAAAACCGACAATATTTGAACCTCTTCAGGAATTATTTGAACCTCCAGTTCTGGGTGTTTTTTCTTTAGATATGTTATCTTACTCTTCCAATCTTCAATCTTTTTGTTTAATTGAGCCGTTTCGGTTTCAAGTTGTTTGCATCTTTTCAGCTTTAACTCAATGACAGCAGTTATTGATTTAATTTGCGTTTTAATTTGACTTACTTTTTTCAAGAGGGTTTCGTGCTCTAATGCAATGGCCATTAGGTGTTTTAGTACAGGTTTGAAATCTTCTATCTTTTCAAGCGGGTAATGTCCAAGGTCATGGAGCATGCGTGCCAAAAATAATAACCTTTTTTCTACTTGCTTGCTCAGGTCCTCGACTTTCTCCCAATTGTGACCACAAAAAGGACACTCAGGAGAATCTAAATATTCTTTCAGCCTCGTTATGAGTTGAAGTTTTCGATTTTGCTTTTCTTTCTCCGTATCAAGTGTAGATTGTATTGACCCAAGTTTATCGGTAGCATGTCTTATTTCTTCTTCGAACTCTGCTCTTTTGTGTTGTAATTGAACAATTTCCTTGTTCAACTGCTGAATGGAGGCCGTAAAATGAGATATTTTTCTCAGGTTTTCCTTCCAAGCAGGCAACTGATCTTTTATTTCCAAAAGATATCCTATAGTCACGTCAACATCTCCGATTTCTTTCTGGAATTTCTGTAACTTCTTCGTAGCTTCAAGTAACTTTTCTTTATTTTCTTTAACTTTCGTCTGAATTGAATCTCTCTCTTTAATCAATTTATTTATATGTTTACGCTCTTCTGCTAATGATTTTTGCGTTCTACGATATTTAGGCAATGTCTCTATGAACCATTTAATGGTAACAATCCGTCTATCATAACTTTCTTTTTGTCTCGAGTATTCATTTAATTCTTTCTGTAGAACCTTTAAAATAGAATTTTTACTATTGTATAGTTTCTTGAGTGCCTTAATGTTTCTGATCGACTCATCCATATTGGATGTTACTTTTTCTATTTCCTGATCTCTAATTTCTTCGTTTTTCGCCTCAATTAGTAAGCTCTTTAGAGTGTTTATTTTACTACTTGTTCTTTGAGTATGAGATGAAATTATCTCTACCAGTTTGTTCAGTCGTTCAATCTCGGGTAACTTCCTTCTTACTTGTAATAAAAATTTTGGAACTTTTATATTTAATTCCTCTATGAATGTCTGTATTTTGTTCATGAGAGTTTGAGCAGATATTTCCTCTTCAATATCTTTCTTTAATCTTTTAAGGGCTTTCTTTTTTGTATTAATTTGAGAAGATACACTTTTTATTTCATCATCTAACTCGTTCTTATTCTTTAACTTAATTTCTAAATCTTTTTTTAATATCTTAATTACTAAATCTGTTTTTTCCTTAAACAAAATGTAATCTTGAGTACCAACCATATGCGAAAATGCTTCATATCTATTTTCGGGGTTTTGCTTTATGAATTCTAAGATAGTATTCTGCCCCAAAAAATGTGATCGCAAGAAAACTCTTCTTAATCTGCGTACATCCACTTCTGGCATCCGTATACCCACAAGCTCTCGTATCATGGTTTTATCATCCCAGACTCTTTTGTTGTCAATTTCTGCGTGAGATTTTCTACTTTTAGAAAGATCTACGTACCTTTTTTCCAAGATAACCTCACCATTCTTGCTAAACTCTATTTGCACCTCAGTAAGTCGTTCTTCTGAAAACAAATTAACCAGAGATTCATTAGCATTCAATGGCTTATCATGATTTCTTCCCCATAGCCTCTCAACCTCTCCCGTAATAGTCCATTCTATCGCATCAATTATCGAAGTTTTTCCTGTTCCGTTCATGCCGTAAATAATCACGATGTCAGCATCAGTATCTAAGTCAAGTTTCTTACCAATGCCTCTAAAATTTTTTATATGTATGTGCTTGACTCTTGTTAGATAAACAGGGTATTCTTCTGGAATAGATTCTTTTTTGACCTTTGGCGACTCACGTTTTTCATGTTCGTAAAGACCCTCATTGAGCCTCCGCAAGATAGTTTTATCTGACACCCGTCCAGCAAGGTTAGATATTAGCTCATACGCAAAGTCACTGTCTGCCAACGCCGCTACTACATTTTTAGGTATTGCTTCCTTTGGTAACTCAGGAATCTCAAAAGGGTAGAATGGCAATATAAGCAGACTTTTCTGGATATTTGTGTCCTCGATCGGCACAATCAGCTTTCTACATACATACTCATCAGAAATAATGGGCTGTATGTCTCTAACTGGAGGTAATTCCTCAATCGGTAACATAAATACAAGATATGTATTATGGCGGTCTAGAATATCAGCGTGTAACTCCAAATTCTCTCTTACTTCTTCCTGAACTTTTATCCAATTCTCTATTAAATCTCTTCCTGCAGTAAATAATTTGAAGAAGCCATTTAATGCAAATTTAGGGTGCCTAACAGCAAAATCACACTTCTGAACTGAGATCTGTTTGATAGGTTTAAAGCCCCTGGATAGCACTATCTCCCTTATTTGATCTTCAATTGGTAAGTGGTGCAAGTTTCTCCTCCAATTTCGTTCTAACTTCATCTATACTATTTTGCTCCAGTACTCCATGCAAAGATTCGCGGCTATGCCAGAATAGTCTGCCTCCAGTCATCGAAGTAAATTTATTTGCATCTTGGAGTTCTTGTGGCATGGTCGAATCTTCTGTTCTCGAAATCATCGTGAAACCTACTATCTCTTGTGCAATCCCATCAAGGGGTTGTTCTCCTCTATGACGAGATAAGACCAATAGAGTGTTCTTTTCAGTATCCATATTTAGACCTGGGTTTGTTTCCACGCATTCTTTATACGAATTTTGTAAGACCCCCGGTTTTTTGATTCCTTTACCATCAATAACTGCGACATAAAATCTATCCCTTAATAGCCCCATAAGTGCTTTACAAGGAAGGTTAAGAACCATTTCACTGATCAATGTTAATATTGATAAAGTTGATACCAATTCCCTAAGAGCTTCGCCTTCGTTAGCTTCTTCCCAGTAATCAGGGTTTTCTATTCGGTTATTATCTGAATAATGACAAAGCAAGAGAAGATCAGTGAGTTCCTTCATTCTTTCTATTCTCACATTCAAAAGACTTTCTCTTGCTTTAATGTATTTTTGCTTCATTTCATCTCTGATAGAGGTATTATCAGGCGAATTCCAACGATTATCGGTAGCCGCGAGGTTTAATGGTAAATTATCTGAGACCATTTTTTCTAATGCTGGCACAGCCCTTCCTTCCTCTAAGGAACCGTCAGGCATAATCTTATGACATAAAGGGGGAGGTACTAACGGGTAGCGTATGTCTCCAGAATCTCCACCCAAAGCTTTTTTAGGAATAAAAACCATACTGTGAATGCATGGACCATCCTCCCGAAATCTTGCCTGTTCACATCCATGATCTGTTCTTTCTAAAGCAACGGTATTGTTTACAGGATATTTTCTCTTGTCTGGAATAGTCCATGTGCCTCGTGGGAAATAGAAAGCGCTCTTCCCATATTGACCAGAACTACCAAAGCTTTCGGCAGCAGTATTAACAAAAACTAAACTTCTAGCTTCAATCTGCCCTCTACCCTCATGTAGCAAAATTCTGGCACTTTCTTGAAAGCAACGATGAGTAGGAGATTTATTGTATTGGAGTATAAAGACTAAATCTAGATTTAAACAATACCCAGAAGGTACATCACTGCTCAATTTTCCCATGATATTTTGTATAAGTGGTACAGGGGAATTTCGGTCCCTGCCAATAAAATCAAAACAGGTCAAACACAAGAAATTATAGGTAGTGGTCTTAAACAGAAGTATATGTTTTCCCTCAAGCATACCAATGGCTTGTTCATCTTCACTTGCTTTAACCTTTGGTTGCAAATATATTTTAACCATACCATCCTTTTCCTTTGTGAAAATAATCCCACAATTTATGTAATTACTCGTTCCTGATAAATTGCCACATGCCTCTTCCGGGTTATCAGAATCCCTGAGAAGAATGTCGTATGCTTCCTTTCTTATTCCTTCTATTCCTCCGATCAGGATTGTATTATTCGCCAAAGAACCTGATATTTTGTCCTTTATTTCTAATATCATATCATAAGGCAGGGAAAGTTCGGGGAATAGTACAAAATTGGTATTATGCGATTCATTACTAAACCAAGGATTGCATGCCAATTCGAGAGTAGACTGAATCATTCTCTTGTGGTTTTCTATAACGGTTCTGTCAAGGCCAAAACCATTACATGTCTGTTGAAGTTGCAGGAATGGCTGTGCCATTATCATACAGAGGTGACCACTATTAAGGTCTATGTTTAAATTTACCGGAATAATCCTAATTTCAGAAGAGTTTTCAGGACTCATTTCTTAACCTTTCTGCTTGGATACTCATTCTCGTGTTCTTCTAGCCACTTTTCTATCATTCCCTTCTTGAATCTCCACATCTTACCAGCCTTTAAAGCCGGAATTTTACCAGCCTGCGCCATTTTATAAATCGTATGAATACTAAGTCTTAAATACTCCGCAACTTCTTCTAAAGTCATCAATTTTTCTGATATTTGTTCATCTTTCATAGTAATTATTAGTATATATAAAATTCCTTAAATATCAATAGTAAAATTTTTCCTCTGCTCCCTTGCCCAGACGAGAGGATTTGAAAGGAATCTTTTAATAAAAAAACTCATTAAAAATGTTATTTACTCAAAAGAAAATATCCAAATTAATCTTTATTTTTCAATCAATTCCGCAAATCCAAATTTTTCTGTTTTTGGCAGGGAGAATAATAAAACAAGGGGGAAAACTCCGCAGGAGTTTTCCCCCGATATCTCCGAACTCTTGGTTCGTCATATTCAAAAAGACTCCAGATTTAGAATTGGTTCAAACTATGTCCCGATAATTATACCTAACACTATCCATAAATCAAGGAAGAGAAACTTGAGGAAATAGGGGATTATATATGATTAAATCTTATATTCTGAAAAATAATCAGCAAGGTTTCTGCCATTGTAATAAACATCTGTTACCAATCTTCCATAGTCGTCAATTGCTTTAACATTTTTAATATCAACTATTTTATTCAGAATCAGGTTTGACAATCTTCTTTTTGCTTCTTCATACCCTCTTTCGTTTTCTTCTGGGGTATTATAACCAGTTGGACGGACAGTATCGCCTGTTTTGTCATTCCATTTCCACCCACTCTGAACCTTGAAAGTATCACCATCAACTACCTCGCTAACTTTAAATTCTGCCATCTCGCCTTCTCCTTTCTAATTTTTGAATATCTATAAATGCTCGCCATGTGGCAATACAGTAAACATTTCAATATCTTTTCTTGTTTTATTCCACTTGGCAATCCGCATTTTAAAAATTATATTCTAACTAAATCTAAAACCCAATCAATTTCAATAATTCCACCTCGTCCATTTCTATCAAACCTCATATAGCGATTTTTGATTTTGTAGCCCCACTTGTTGGTTATTCTAAAACCATTCCGCTCTGCAATTTCGGTCAAGAAGTCTGCCGTATTAAAAAAAATGTTGCTTACTGAACTGTCGCCGACTACCATTATATAATGTTTACCTTTATCTAAGCATTTTGATATTTCTGTAAAGTGATTTTCTATATCCACAAAGTATTTGAATGTAATATAGGCATGTTTATGCCCGTTTTTCTTATCTGTTGCAAATACTTTTTGAATCTTTTCATCAAGTTTTATAATTCCTATAGTTGTATCAAAAGGTGTGTATTCGGCAAACTCTTTTTTATAAAAATGTTTTGTGCCGATATACTCTTTTTTCTTTTTATTCTGTTTTGACTGGATTTGCATATCAAATAAATCGCCAATCCAAAACAGCTCTACCATCTGATTGTAAATATAGTCTATTGCTTTTATGTAAGGTGGTGAAGAAATTGCCAAATCAATAGGTCGGCCTTTTAGTTTTGCTTTCAGCAATTCTACACTCGACGCGCAAATAACTTGATTTTTTAGTTTAGACTTTGCATTGTTCGAGAACTTGGCAATTCGTTCTTTGAATAAATCAAGCTGTGACACAAAAAGACTTAATGGTTCTTCGGGGGTTTTAATTTTAGTGTGTGAAACATAAGTTTTTTGCGACTCATTATCCGCCATAGAAACACGCCGTATTATAGATGAGAAACATATAATCAAAAGATGCTGAATATTTTTAATGCTTTTATTATCGCCAAATCTTTCAGGGATATGATTAATGAGAGTTCGTAATATTGAAAGCTTGTTTATTGTTTCTTTGGGAAACCAATGTTCAAGAGTTTTGCATTCCGGTTTAAACTCACCTCTTTTTTTCTTTTTGATTCTTTTTATAAGCCAGTCTGAAATTTCATGCAGTTCAAAAATATCAACAGCAGTAGTTTTGACTTTTGCTATAAGACATGACAACGGGTCTATGTCAATACCAATTACATTATGTCCTGCTAAAATGCCTTCTACCAAAGTTGTTCCTGAACCACAAAATGGATCTAATATGGTTTTGTTTTTTTGCCCAGTTAAATACTTATTTATTGCCCATTGGGGGATATGTGGAATGAATTTAGACGGATATTTATGAAACCCGTGTGTATAGGCAGTCACATTGTTTGTAAGTATATTCAAAATAGAGTCTTGTTCAATTTCATCCGGTATAACTTCTTTTACAAAAAGATAATCATGCATTCTGATCATTTTTCAAGTAATACAATACTCTCTCTTAAATAATTTTTCAGATATTCTAATTCCTGTTTTTGTTGAGAACTTGTGGTTAGGTGTCTTGTCACGAAGATATTTTTTATTTTAAAGCCTATTTCTTTTGCGATTTCAGCAATTAAAATATCTGTTGGTATAATTACGCCTGTATAAGCAGAATTACCGATAACAATCCCGACAAAACCATTTTTAGTTGTTTGTTGGTAGAGTTTACCTAAAAGCGTGTGCATATCATCAAAGTAGCCTCTCACAATATTTGGAATTTTATTGTTCCAGAGTTTGTTCGGCTCAAAAAGGCCTAAGAGATTTTCAAGGTTTTCGTTTTTGTAAATAATTGGTTTGTTATTTAATGAATTTGTATTTGAACGAAATCCAGTGTTTCTCAATTTCCTAAATTCTTCTTTATCAGAAACAAAGTCACCAAGCCACAGTTCAATTTTATGTATCTCGAAATAATCAAAGCAGTTGCAGTAAGGAGGAGAAAAAAAAGTTAATTCAATTTCATCAGAAAAGAATTTATCAAACTCTAAGCAATCACCATTGTAAATGTTTGGTTTTTTATCGCATTTGCCATAATTAAACTTTATGTCTGACAAAATTATTTCAAGATGATTTAAGAGTCTACTTTTTACAAAGCTGAATTTATTAAGAGGAAAGTTTTCATTTTCCCATCTTTTCTTTTCAATATTTATATAACCATTGGAGGTTCTTTTACGATTTTTGTATTTGATTCCATTACCTTCTTTCTTAATGTTTGAAACATCTTCAATTATTGAAAGCCATGCAACAAAGAATATTTCTGATGTTTTTTCATGTTGAATAGTGTTTATATGTTGTTTTAATTGAAGAAGCACCTGTAAAATCTCTTGATTAAATACCTTGTCAGCCAAATTAAAAGATGTTTGAAAGGTTTCTGCTGCCTTTTCAATTTTTTTCATTTTTTTTATTTCTTCATCAATTTGAATGATATCTTCGAGCAAGTAATGTTCATTTTCAACTTTGGCAATTAAAATTGAAAGGGGATTTACATCCATCCCAAATGAATTTAAATCAGCCATGCGAGATGCTAAAAGGGTAGTCCCGCTACCTGAGAATGGGTCAAAAGTATTTCCTTTGATTTTTAACTCTTCAATAAAAGCATTTACCAATTTTATTGAATATCCTTCTCGATAAGGGAACCACCTCTGGACAGGTGTTTGATACGCAAACTGAAAATGTACTTGATTTCTAAAAGCCTCTCCATTAAAAAATGGGAGACTACTTTCAACTTTATAGAAAACTTTTATCTGTTCTGCCTGAGTGTCTTTTAATTCGGTATCAAAAAGAGTGTAATTTACCGGTGGTGCAGCAACTATGTTTGTAACCTCAAATTCATCAAAAAATGTTTTATATGTTAATTCAGCATGTTCCATTTTAGCCTTTAAATTTGGTAGTCCTGTGATACTGAATAAATTCAATTAAGGGCAGCCTATTATCAGTTCTATTCTTAATTTGAATGTTTGCACTTGAAATTATAACGGTTTTAAGAATCTGATCAGGTATAGCACTGAATTTTGTTGATGTAATGATCTTGTGGTCGTCAGTCAATGAAAAAAAACCTTTGTCAAAAGCGATATGACAATGTCTGCATAAACAAAGTCCATTTAAAATATGTGCTCTATGCGGGATATTGCCAGCCGATGCACTATCAGGTTTAATATGAGATGCTTCAACAAATATTTGCCCTCTTACATCACAATTGGGGACAGCACAGATGTAATTATACTTCTTTTTTATTCTTATTGACCAAGCCGCATTTCTTACCCTTTTTGTGCTTTGCGAGAATCTCAAATCATCACTGAGAATGTCAATCTCTGGTATTTGAATTTCCTCCTGTTCAGCAACAGCATCAACCAATGGGGCTGTAAAGATTTCATCAGTAATTTGTTCTTCTATATTATTTTGTTCTTGAGCTATTGCTTCAAAAATTGAATGAATTGAGTTTTTAAATGGCGAAATTTCGATGAGTGGATTATCTCTTATTGACTGCCAGTCCTCATCAGTTAAGGATGGATTTGGGTCGAAGCTCTTAATTTCCCGAATAAAATTTGGATACTTACCTGTATAAAATAATTTTCCTTGCACCTCTTGAAACAGTCCTGAATTTATAAGATCTCCTTTCCAGTATGAAGTGTTGTCTCCTACTCTTTGAGTATTGCCGTCAACTAATGCTTCAAATTCTCCAAGAGAAATAGAATTTTGATTATCAAGAATATTCAACAAAAATCTCAAAGGCATTTCACCATTTGCTGGATTTATACTGTATTGAGCCTGTGTATTATTGAAAACATAAATCGCAAGTGAAATTGCTAGAGTCAATTCATAAACTTTTTGGGCTGCACCGCAATTACCAACCGTATAAAGATCATTCCAAAGACTACCCATTCTAGTCCAGACAAGAGGGCATTGATTGTCATCTTTAATAAATCCGTAACGAATCATTGCGCGAATTTTAGTTTGCATTGTAGATGGCTGAATATTAGCTGCGGCTGCAAATTTATACATTTTGGGGTTTCTCTGTCTACCGCCAGACCATCCAAAGCTAATATATTCTGATTTTTGGCTTTCAAGAACTAATGTTCGAACTGTCAATAATTCTTCAAGATTTGAACTGCTTCTTGAATGAAACCAATCTCCATTAATAGATGCCATTTAATAATCCGTTAGTTATTTTTAGGGTATAATAACGCATTCATGACCTCGCTAAACCTTTCTTATAACACCCTCTACCTTTCCAATAATCATAATGTTTTTGTCTGCTAGGTCAACGATGATTGGTTCCATTGTATCATTTTCTGGCTGCAACCTAATTTTATCTTTGTCTCGATAGAATCTCTTAACTGTAGCCTCATCTTCTATGAGAACGACAACAATTTCTCCTTGTTCTGCTATTGACTGCTGGCGAACCAACACAAAATCTCCGTCAAGAATGCCAGCATTAACCATACTTGTGCCTTTAACTCTCAAGGCAAAAACCTTATCTGGATTTTTAATAAGTGAACTATCAACGGCTAGAGAACCCTCTATGTTTTCTTCTGCTAAAACAGGGTGACCTGCTGAGACTTTTCCAATAATAGGAACTTCAATTTTGTTGCTTTTATTATCTCCTATATTGCTTTTTTCTATCCAGTTATCTATAGCCTCTTTTTTGAACCTCCACTGATTTCTCACCTTAAAGGCTGGCAGTTGTTTAGACTTGAGCATACGGTACAGAGTTCTTTGATCAACTTTCAAATATTCTGCTACCTCTTGCAGAGTTAAAATATTGCTATCCATACTAAATCACCTAGTTGAAAGATAGTCATAAATTATCATACATTGTCTCTCATTGTCAATTATAGTCAATTATTATAATTTGTCAAGTCTTTTTTTAGGAATTTCAGAAATTAATAAGTGCTGAAAAATCACCGTAATCTGTTTATAATCTTCGTAATCAAAAGTATCGGTACGATACTTAAAAATATCCTTTACGCAAAAGATACAATTTAAATAAACTTCAAATATTTCAAGGATTTTGGCGTCAGCCAAAATCCTTCGTTGTCTCCTTCAATAGAATCCAAGACAATTCAATATAAAGAAGGGAATTTCGGGTTTCAACCCGAAATCCCTCAGTTCGAAACAAACAGAAGCACTCCTCAATTAAAAGCGGAGCAAACTATTCCCATTATTATACCGAATATTATTCATAAATGTAAGAGGAAAAAACTCTGATTTGGCTTGCCCCAGCCTTCGGCTGGGGCTGTGTTCTCGATTTTTGATAATTAAATTCAACCAACTTGGGTTTAATGAAATTCTTTTCTTGCCTTGACTTTTGCGCCACTTTGGCTATATTATGTTGGTCAGGAGGTCGTCATGTCGGTTAGAGCTTTAACTTGCGATGAACACGGATTTGGGAGCAAGAAGGAAAAGTGCGTTGTTTGTGACAATTGGCCAACAAGAAACCCAGCATTATTATGCAATAATTGCAGTTTTGGAAGTAAGCGTGAAGCGTGTTGTGTTTGCAGTAAATGGCCTGGCAAAAATCCTGCAATGGTCTGCGATGACCATAAAGGTAAGTGTGTAAAATGTGGCACATTTGTATAGATAATGTTAGGAGGAACATATGAATTCATTTGACCCTAAAAATGTTACTTGTCCGCATTGTAAGGAAGTTAGGTTGCGGGCTATCGAAGATTATGGGCGAGTAATTGCTTATATTTGCGCTCCTGGTTGTGGTTCTGTTTTCTATACAGACTATTTCATCGACTCTGATCGATGCATAATTTATTACTTGGCAAGAAGACGCAACCCAGATTATCTCAATAAACTAAATTCCGAAGATGTATATGAAAACCTGAAGAAAAGTGAGGAACTTGATTGCGCAGGCGTACCTTTCTATACTAACACATATGTTATAGGATACAAGAAATTTAATGAGGAGGCTTGATATGAGGAGAACTATCTTTTATATTGTTATAGTCTCCACTCTTATTTTTCTATGCTGTGGTGAAAAATTAACACCTGACCAAAAAGCCGTAAACGATGTTCTAACTGACTATACTAATGCATTAAAAAAAGGGGATTTCCCAACCGCATATGGTTATATAGCACAAGTATCAAAGAATCACATTTCGGTCGCCGAATTTGCTAATATTTGGACCAAGGAACTAAAGGATGGTAAAATCGGCAATTTTTCAATTCAAAATATTTCGATTATAGCAATTCAATCAAAAATTTATGCAACCGCAATTATAAGAAGAGAATGGATATCATACGAGACAAACGAAAAAGGTGTTGCCGGGATTGATTATCATTTATGTAAAGATGTTGACACATGGCGAATATTACGAACATTGGAACTGAACGAAAAAATAATGGCTTTCTGGAATAAAGGAGAAAAAAAGAAAGCCGAAGAACTGGCTGAATTATGCATGAAAATAGACCCCTTCAAGGCAACTTCAGTTGAACAATATATAGCGCAGCTGTATGAGACTGGATCTCAACCGGTAACTACATCGATAGGCGTGGTTTCAAAATCTTCAATATCCAGCAAGGATATACCACTCACAATAAAAAACAAAGGATATGATGGGGACAGGTTTTTCATTGAATATTCTGTCACAAATAATTCTCAATTGCCCATCAAAAGATTAATAGCAAAGGCTGTATGGCAAAAGCCAGATGCTACAGAAATCCTTGATGAACGTACGGATTATTTAGTTTCTTATGGTGATACACCTTTGGAAAAGGGGTACTCTAAGACGGGGGAATTAACTTATTGGCCATCGAAAGAGATCTCAAAGGTGCATGTTGATTTGTATGTTTCAATAGATGATGCTGGCTGGGAATTAATACAGAAAGATATTCTCATTTCTATTCCTTCTATTGCAGAAGATATTAAATTTGAAATTATCAAAACGTCTTATGATAGAACTTTGGCTAGTGACCTTATTTCACACATTTACGTTGGAAGAATAGATTACAAAGTGACGAACACTAGCAGTGAATCAATAGATAAATTAATGGTCAAAGTTGTTTGGTATAAAAGCGGAACGTCAGAAGTTTTTGATGAAACGGAGAGATATTTAATATACAGTGGAGATGTACCGCTAAAACCCGGTGGCAGTAAATCCGACTATATCACTTCTGGCACGGGACTCCGCGGGGGCTATCCGGATTTAACTGCTGATATATATGTATCAAAATACTACGATAAATATGAACTGATACGTAAAGGAGTAAATATTAGGTAAAAAACACTCGTAAGGAGGATTGATGAATATCAAAATTTTGAGAATAGTTGCAACGGCGGGAATGTTATCATTACTTCTGAACACTAAATTATTTGGTGAAACGCCCGATACTCTCTGGACAAGAACCTATGGTGGTTTAAAGCATGATATGGCATATTCTTGTACAAGAAACTAACGACGGTGGATTTATTATAACAGGAGTGATAGATTGATATGGTCTCGGTACAGGTAATGTCTTATTGCTAAAAACAGATGCCAAAGGTAACCGATTGTGGTCTAAAACATTTGGTGGCAGCGGTGGGGATGAAGGAAAGTCAGTTCAGTAAACTTCTGATGGTGGTTATATAATAGTAGGATATACAAATTCATTCGGATTTGGTGATTTCGATGTTTACCTTATTAAAACAGATTCAAAAGGCAATTTGCTATGGCAAAAAACATTTGGCGGAAAAAAGTGGGATAATGGCCATTCAGTTCAGCAAACATCAGATGGTGGATATATAATAACAGGTCGTACAAAATCTTATGGTGCAGGCGATGCTGATGTTTGGGTTATAAAAACAGATGCACAGGGAGAAGCTGTTTGGAGAAAGACATATGGTGGTTACCATCAGGATTATGAACATGCAATACAAGAAACTTCTGACGGTGGGTTTATTATTGCAGGTTTTACGCACTCCTACGGAATGGGATTGAATGACATTTATCTTTTGAAAATAAAACCCTTTGATTTTCGAAATTATAAATTAGAGATGGATTCAGTCTCTTATGCAAGACAAAAAAGAGAAAAGCATGAACACGAGAAAACCGAAGCTACTAAAGGTCTCGAAATGTACAGAGAAATTGTTAATAAAAATCCAAATGATGCTGAGGCATACTACAATCTTGGTCATGCATATTGTAAGCTGGAACGTTGGCAATCAGCAATTGAGCCGCTACAAAAGACAACCAAGATTAAATCTAATTATACCGAAGCCTATTACTGGCTCGGTGCTGCATATTATAATCTAGAATTCTATAAGGAAGCGATTGAACCTTTTAAAAAAGTAATCAAAATTTACCCTGATTCTGTTGGCGCTTATCGTGATCTCGGTTTAGCTTATGGCAATCTTGGACGTCACAAGGAGGTACTTGAGTATTTAAAACAAGCGATTAACTCAAAACCTGATTTTGCTGAAGCGTACCTTGATCTTGGAGTAGCTTATATGCACGTTGACCGTGAGCCTGAAGCAATTGAATCATTTAAACAAGCAATCCATCTCAAACCTGATTATACTGATGCGCACTATCGTCTTGGCGGACTCTATATGATGATTGATGGTAAGGAATCAGCAATTGAAGAATATAAAATTCCTAAAAATTTAGACAGAGATTTCGCCGGTAAATTGTATCGCATTATTTACAAATAAAGAAGTGTCGGTGAATAACAGCGTTTGAATTTTTTTAAACTATGACTGTTGAGAAGGACTTTACTTGCACAGATATAAAGAAGGAGAAGAATTTATGGAAACATGGACAATAATTGGTACAATTGCTACGTTAATAGGAATGATAATTGCTTTAATACAACTTTATAAAATTAACCGAAACGTAAAACGCAGTTTTTCTCCCATCCTCATATTGGATACTTCAAGAATTGGTTCGGAACCAATGATTAAGTTCAACCAAGCGTTTGAGCAGTACCCGGTTGTGGAACGTGTGAGCTTTAAACTACGGAATGATGGAAATGGACCCGCATTTAATATTGATATAAAGGTTCGACAAGGGACATTAATTCTGGAAAGGAGTATCCACCCGTCATGGAGTCAGAGAAGCATTCCAGCGAGTGAATTAAATCGCAAGAATTTAGGGAAAAATGAAGAAGCTGAATGCTTTTTTAAAATTACATCGGGATTCACTCCACCGAGAGAAGGAAAGCCTCTCACGATTGAGGTAATTTGCAAAAATATGTATTGTCAAACTCTGTCATTCCGTTTTCATATGAAAACAGATATGCTTTCCGCTTTAGCTGAAGAGTCAGAGATTTTGTTTTTTGATGAAATGAAAGGTTTCTAAAAAAGAAAGTAGAGAAGAAAAATTAGTATTGAAATAAACCTGCTTCTTTTTTCTTAATTCAACTCTAAACACCTTAAATATCATAATTATTACTGAGTAAAAGTCGAGTTATAAAAAAGTTTTTCGCTACTTTGGGTTGAATTAAGAAAAGAAGAAAACCATTCTTTCGGCTTGCGAAAGCAAGAGCGTGGACGAGCCTGAGTGACTACATATATTTATTTTTTATTAAATAATTTTTGGGGGCGGACTTTTTTATTATAAAAGGAGCGAAGGCGAGGACACAACTCCAGTCCCTTCGACTTTGCTCAGGACAGGAAGGCTGGGGCAAACCGAATCAGAGGTTTTTTCTTCTTGCATTTATGAATAGTGTTAGGTATAATAATGAGAATAATTTGCTCCGATTTTATTCGTGGAATGGTTCTTTCAGTTTCGAACTGAGGGATTTCGGGTTTCAACCCGAAATCCCATTCTTCACTTTATATTACTAAATCCTCAACCACATTCTTAATTTTGCTCGAGGAATAAATATTGACTTAAAAAACTTATCGAATATACTCACACAGGAGGAAAAATGGCAAAAAGATTGGTTAATTGTTATTTGTTGAACGGAAAAACAAAAAATATTTTAGATTTTAGCGACTTATCTGCCGTGTTGGCACAGGCGGGAGCTATAGTATGGCTTATCTTATTTGTATGCTTATCAACAAATCTACTCTGGGCTAAACAGAAACTACCTGCGCCCTGTTATCTGCTTGAATTGTCTTCTATTGGTTTTCCTGTTGCGGAGAAGAAAAAAGATGCCTGGCAAATTAATGAACTCATTATCTTTAATGAAAAACTCTATCTTGGCTATGGCTGTGCAGTTGTTAATACAGGTCCAACTGATGTTATATATTATGATTTAAAGAAAAAGAAATTTATCACTGAATTTACTATTGATGATGAAGCAATATATCTTTATCAGATTATCGATAATAAATTAATGATTCCAGGTGCAGATGCTACAGAAGACTGGGACTTTGGTAATTTTTATATTCTAATTGATACCGAATGGATAAAACACAGGACAATTCCAAATGGTATACACGTCAATTACCTTGCATGGTTTGACGAAAAATTATTTGTTAGTACAGGAACTTATGGTAATATCGGCGAGGATATAGAATTTGCTTTCGGTGGGATATTCTGTTCAACTGATACCGGGAAAACATGGACACTCTCCTATGCAACACCAGGTGATGACCAGAGTGTATACCGGGTGAATGCGCTTTTAATTTATAAAGAAAAACTATATGCCTTTCCTTTTACATACAGCGGTCTAAAAAAGGAAGAAATACCAGAGAAATATCATGTTGGTCTATCAGAAAAACCCTATTCAGAAGGTTATTACCTGATATTTAATGAAGACATTTTTGGACAGTCTGATGTTCTTGTGTACGATGGAAAGAGATGGTACTATGAAGACATAATACCCAAAGATAAACTTTGTTATATTTCAAAACCATTTGTTTTCAAGAATAAGCTTGTTATGCCTGTGCTTTCTGGTGAATATATTGACTACTTGAGCTTGAAACATAAATTACCACACCAGGCGGAAAAAGTACTTTTCATTTTTGACGGCAAACATACAAAAAAATTAAAATTAAAATATGACAAGATTATTGACGTATTAGCAAAAGAAGATTTTCTGTATCTCCTTATTGAACAGGATAATATACACTACATTGCAAAAACACAAAATCTGAAAAAATGGGAATATTTTCTTATACCACAAGCAATTGAAAATCCAAAATCTATAGAATTTAATGACAGCACTTTTTATATTGGAACAAAAAACGGCAATATTTTTGAATCAATTGGCAGTAAACCAATAAAAAAATTAAAGGAAGCAAAAGCTATCGTTCCGAAAAATTGACCCCTGGACCTTATTTAGCCGATTGCAGTATTATTTCCCTATTCTACTTCTTAATTCTTCTATCTCTATACGTAATGTATTTCTTTTTAACTCATTTGGTGAATCTTTGATCACAGGCATAAGTGTAAGTACATGATCAACATAATTTAGCAGAGTAATCGCCTCATCAATATGCGTACTCGACATAATCTTCTTTTTTGCCTGACCAATCATCAACCCAAGATCTGCTATAGAAAAAGGCATGAGCATCCTTGGAAAAATCTTTATCTCGTAATAATAGAGTTCACCGTTATTGTCGTCAATGTCTTCATTATCATATACAAAATAAATGCCAAGAATATTCAAAGTGTCAGGTGTTTCGAGTATAGTATCAAAGAATTTCCCTGTCTTCTCCACAAGTGTTGAATCCCAGCCTGTATCTGAAAAATTATAGTACAAAGTCACCTGTTCTGTTTGTATTTCAGGTAAAACCCTGACTAAAAGATTAGGGGAATCTTTTAAAAAATATAGATCCACACCTGCACATATGGTAATAGCTAATAATAGATTCATAAAACCTCCCAATTCATATAAAATACCTAAAAGTCCCTGCCTGAGGCAGACAGGCAAAATGCCTAAATTACCTAAATTTTAGGTATTTACCCAGCCCATTTTCAATGGGCTGGGTTTAGGCATTTATTATTCCAACTCCTTATCCATTACATAGGCATCATCACCATCAATATAATAATATCTACGCTTAAATAAAATATCATAACCAAGACTCTTGTATAAACCAATCGCAACTGTGTTATTTGTTCTTACTTCAAGATAAACATAGTGGCAACCGTTTTCAATCGCTATATTTTCAAGTTTTTGCATAAGTTTTGAGGCTATCCCCTGACGCTGGTATTCTTTATCAATAGCAATATTTGTGATATGGAAACCAGCATTAACAAATGATGAGAGCGAATAGCCAATTATTGAACCTTTATACTTAACAACAAAAGCAACTGTGTCTTGAGATCTAAGATCATTCTTGAAAAAAGATTTAGGCCAGGGATTAGGAAACAATTTCATCTCCAATTTATAAACCCTATCCAGATCATCAATGCGCATTGGTCTTATTATAATTTCTCTCAGCATCGGTCTTTTTTATGTAAAAAGGTTCAAGAACTTCCGGGTCGTCAAATTTGCCAGACTGAATACGAGATAATGCGATTTTAATAACCTTTGTAGCAGTAGGTAAAAGAAAATCATCATCAAGAAAATGTAAAACTTTAGAATTGTGTGACAAATCATATTTTTTAAAAACCTCTATTCCTGAACCAATAACCATGGTTTTTCCCTTTATTATATTTTCAACTTGCTCTGGAGTCGTGAGCAGATAATCAGTCTCCCTTTCACCCTTTTTGTATAATGCAGCATAGATTTCCTCATGATACGCATTGATGACTGCCAGAACAGGATAATGCAAAAAAGACATGGAAACACCTATTACATCCAGGGTATTTACAGCAACGATAGGAATATTCAAAGCAAGGGCGAGTCCTTTTGCCAGACTCAAGCCAACCCTCAATGATGTAAACATGCCTGGACCAATACTTACTGCAAGTGCACCAATTTTGTCTCTCCCAAAATATTCGATTAATCTTTTTGCTTCGATGAAAAATTGAGCATCTCGGCTGCTTACATCTATTTGACGACTTTTTCTAATTTCATAAATCATCTTTTCATCTTCATTAATGCATAAAGAAAATAATGGTGATGATGTCTCAATCCCTAAAATTTTCAAATATAAACTCCCTTTTATTTGTTCCTATTATATTTATTTTTATACAAAGACCTTCTTTATATCTGTTATTTATGCGATCAGCCCATTCAATTAAAGTAATACCATCCTGTAGAATGTATTCATCTATTGGCAATTCAGCTATATCACTTTTATCCAAACGATACAGATCTATATGTGATACTAACATTTTACCTTTATATTCAGTTGCAATAACAAAGCTTGAACTTGTAACATCTTCTTTAACCCCAAGACCTTGACAAACACCTTTAACCAAAACAGTCTTTCCACTCCCCAATTCCCCATATAAATATATGATGTCGCCTGATTTTAAACGAGATGCAATCTTTTTACCAACATCTACAGTTTCTTCAGGTGAATTAGTGATTATTTTATCTAATTCCCTTTTATCAGGCATTGTAATAATAAATCTTTAAAATGCCGAACAGACAAAGGTCCGGGTCAAAATATTTAATTTCCTCAATTTGTGAAGACATAATCTTTCCCCAACCACCTGTGGCTACACATAAAAAATTTTTTCTGTATTCCTTCCTAATTTTCCGAATGAGTCCACTAATCATTGCTACAGTTCCATTAAAAATTCCTGACTGTATACATTCTTCAGTACTTGTACCAATTATATGTGCAGGCTTTTTGAGCGAAACCTTTTTTAATAAAGAAGTTCGTTCCACCAGTGCATCCATTAATGTTCCAATACCGGGAAATATAATGCCGCCCAAATAATAGCCATTCTTAAGAATAATATCCAGAGTTGTTGCCGTCCCAAAATCAACAATAATCAAATTCCTCTTATATCGCACCAAACCGCCAACCACACCGGCGATACGATCAATTCCTAATGTCTCGGGTTTACGATATCCAAATTTCAAATGACAGTCCATGTTTGGGGAAATAATAAGAGGAGAAATATTGAACCTTTCTTTAAAAAACTTTGAAAACTTAGAAGTAAGACGGGGAACGACTGAAGCAATTGCTACACCATCCATTCTTTTGTTTTTTAATACTTTAAGTATCTTATCTTTAGAAAAATTCTCAGTTAATGGACCGATAACCTTTTTAACCAACTTTTCACCATTGTACAGACCAAGATGAATATTTGTATTCCCAATATCAAGAACAACTACCATGACAGCCGTCTCACATCACCATAATAAAATTTCCTAATCATGCCAATGTGGTCTCTTAATAGAAGAGCCCAATCATCATCAATATCATGAACTATGCCTTTTATAACGCTTTTTGAAGTAATGATTTCAACAGATTTACCAATTCCGACAATGTAATTCAAGACTTCCTTAATTTTCAAACCTTGTTTTTGCAACTCATTGTACAGGGGATTAAATCTACCAACAATCTGTTTGACAATCCCGTTGATATCCAAATCTTTACCTGATTCGATTTTAAGTGATGTAGCATTACTTAACTTTCGAGGAAAATTCTCAATATTTACATTTAACCCGATACCACAGATTATCGCATTCTTATACTGTTCACAGATAATGCCGCAAACTTTTCGATTATTAAGCAAAACATCGTTGGGCCAAAGGATTGAAAGTTTAGAGAAATCATAATCTTCCAGCACCTTAATGATTGCAAGTGATGCTAAAAGCGGTATTGAAGTTAACCTTGTTCGAGGGAATAATAACAATGACAAATATAATCCACCGGGCTGAGAAATCCATGTTCTTCCATGTCTACCTCTACCTCGCTTTTGATGCAAGGATGAAACCGCTACCTCTTCTTGTTTATGAATAAACCTTTTGGCTGTGTCTTGTGTAGACGAAACTTCTTTAAATTTTATTATCCTTTTAATCATTAATTCCCATAATATACTCTCAATGCCGCTCCTTCGAATGCCACATGTCCCTCTTTTATCTTCATTGAATCAGTATCAAGCCAAGAACTACTGTTAATAGTAATAGCAAGTTGCAAATCATCATTCTCGTCAATAACGATTTGAGAAAAGGCATTAGCAATGAATTGGTATGATGTATCGATAAGCATCATACTTACCGGATCATGTACATAGCTAACTGAATCAACAGTCAACCTGATACTTTGGTAGGAACCAGGAGTAATTTCTATGTAGCGATTGGTGATACTAACAAAGTCTGGCGATTGAACAGCAACTTCAACATGGTTTGCACTTTCCCATATTGTGTTATATGTATTATCCGCGGCTAATTCGATTTTAGTCACCCGCATTACTACATCACCCAATGGTGCCTCGGCTAATGATTCATCATACAAACCGACCTCGACCATTGCCTGTCCTGCACAACCAATTATAATTAGCGGTAGAATTAAAGTAACAAATTTTTTCATAATATCCTCCTTGTAATAGTCTATTCTAAATATGAAGCATGTCAAGATTTTCCCAAAGGAGTTCCAATGGTGAAAACGGAAATATTGATGTGAAATCCATATATACCTTCATTTCAGATATTCAAACATATTTTCCGTTTTTCGCCCTTCTATTTATTTTTGGACGCCTCCTCAAATTTCTTGAGTTGTTTTTTATAAAATTCCTCACCTGGCATCCGCTTCAACGCCTCTTTTTCCCAATAAACAGCCTTATCATAATCGCCTATTATATAATAGGCTTCTGCAAGCGTATCCATAATGTGTGGTTCATCCGGCGCAAGTTCATGTGCGCGCTTTGCAGCCTCAAGAGTTTGCTCTGGATACATTCTCCTCAAAGCAAACTCCCAGGCAAGGCTATTGTAGACTTCCGGATCGCTAAGGTCACTTCCAAGAGCAGTTAAAAGTAATGTGTGCGTTCTTTTAAAAAAAATATCTGCCTTATCTTTTTCTTCATCGGCAAGGCGTAGATATGCTGGAGCGAGAAAGATATACTGCCACATTGTATACAAACGTCTTAATTCTTTAACTGGCTCAGGGCTATCCATGACTTTTAAATCAACAAGTCTGTCATCTACTCCTTGATAACCCCCTCTTTTTCTTACAACATACAACGCAGCAGATTGCTTCCCCCTTTTGTCGCCACCAGCGTTTTCGCCTTTTTCAAGTGCTGCAAGCAGCCTCTCAGCAAGTGGTCCATCTGTTCTTTGAAAAACTGCGAGCATACTGTCAATCACCTCAGGGCCAGTCAGAATATTACCCTGGACAGCAACTGAGGAAGCAGTTTTATGACCTGCCCATACAAGGTTGTTTTTACCAGTATAAGCAGCTGCTTGACCATTTTTATCAACAATTCCAACCTGCCTTTGCTCAGGTATGGTATCTGCTTGAATAACTATGTTCAAAGCTTCATGTGCGGATTTTCCTTGGGATAAGATTTCCAAAATGCGTGGGCCAAAATAAGGATTAGCATATGCCTGGGTTGCCACTGCACCAACACCTGGCTCAATCCATGGAACAATATAGCCTACATCTGGAACCCTTGATGCCACAGCAACACCCCATGCATCTGTCTCAGAATCCATTGCAACTATAGAAAAGGTACCATAAGATGGAATATTATAGATTAATAATAAAAAAACAACAAACATAAAAACCTCCTTATTCCAAGATAACTCCGTTATGCTTACCAGTAACATTGAATATCAACGGTATAATTCAATTATAATCTTAAAAAAATTGTTGTCAATGATCATCGGTTTCTGAAAGTACCAGATTGATTAAGGTCTTGAATTTATTTGAATTATCATTACAATTAAATAGTAAAGGAGAAATAATGAAAAATCATTGCATCTTAGTTTTTTTTAATATTTTTTTTGTAGCTGTTAATTGCTTTAAAGAATCGATCCCGATCTATTAGGATAGCGGAATGGTGAAGATTTCATTTTATGTTTATGCTGATATATCAGTAGTAAAACCATAAAAAAGAGGAGTTTAAATGCAAGGATATTATTGTTTTCCAACAATAAATAAAGATACAATTATTTTTGTCTGTGAAGATGACCTCTGGACAGTATCAGTACAAAAAGGAATTGCAAGAAGATTAACCTCGAGTCCAGGCCAGGTAAGTCATCCGTTTTTATCACCTGATGGCAGAGATGTTGCGTTTATCGATAGTGAAGAGGGACACACAGAAGTTTATTGTATGCCTGCACAAGGAGGAATGGCTAAAAGACTCACATTTCTGGGCACAAATTCCTCTGTTGTAGGATGGAGCCATGACGGCAAAAGAATATTATTCGCAAGCAATGCCAAACAATGGT
>Ga0209986_10000713_pt1 | contig 32819 bp, 29 predicted proteins | sample BlataG_FD_183168 | JGI IMG/M metagenome (GOLD analysis project Ga0209986, IMG submission 183168) | Deep subsurface microbial communities from Black Sea to uncover new lineages of life (NeLLi) - Black_00105 metaG (SPAdes) (version 2) | ecosystem: Environmental > Aquatic > Marine > Oceanic >...
ATACTACAAAGACTACCCCACCCTACCCTACCCTCCTCCTCCTCCTTCTTCACTCACCACCCACCACCTTCCCTACAGCCGCGGTGGCCACCAACTTCTGCTGTCCAAATTAGGATGGTATTTCTTTAAAACGCTACTTTTCGAGTTAAAATGTGGACCTTGATTTAAATGGAATATTATATTTGTTGTCATACCGCTTCGAAGCTCTGACGAGCTGCCCCCTGGTTGAAAGGCTGGGATTTAATCTTGGGAATTCCCGCTTTGGCCGCTCGAGTCGCCTGCATTTGCAAATAAGCATTCTGTACTCCTCCACAGAGTGTCTACGTGAAGTCAGATAAGGTTTCTTCGGTCTCAACGCTGCCCAATACCCATAGATCACCATTGAGTAGGCCATCTTCAGAGGTGTTCTTTGCCAGGATACTGGGCTGAACCCGAAGGGACAAGGAACCGGTCTATTCGGATTCGATCTTAGATTGCATAACACAACGGGATTGGGAAAAGTAGGAGCTTTTTTCAGCTTGAATCACACGCTTTGAGAGGGGAGATGAATGATGGGGAGAGGAGTGGGTGGAGTGGGTGAACAACGCCCTCTGCGTGGTTGTACATGTCTACAGATCGATAAATATGTAAAATTTCCAAGTTAAAAGCGCTCCCCAGTGCGTTTGAAAATTTCAGTTGGAAAAATGAATCTTAATGGGAGCCCTTTTCCGTGAGCCTGCTTTCGGTTGCTCAGTAATTTACATATTCGTGATCCATGTTCAACCCGCTATTCGGCAAGGCTAAAAACACGGTGACTAGTGGACATATCTGGGACCACGTATAATCATCAAATGCCTGTACTTCTCCTTGTATACAACCTCCCCCGATTCATTTTCACTCGCAATATGCGTTTTCATACATGTAAAACAGTATACAATTGAAAAATATGCGATCGCACTAAGTACACCAACACAGGACGGGTATACCAAATCATCAGGGCACAACTTGTAAGCAGCACACACTAATTCAGGACTACACATTTCTTGCAGTTTCCTCTTGATAATTCCTTTTATCTATCAATACCGAACAGCTATCCCCATTCCCTTATCAAATTCGACCAGCAGTCTTTAAAGTGCAATTCTGCGAACAATATACTTATATTGAACAGTAAAGTTATGTTCCTGTATATCACATAAATGCGTGCACCTTGAAATAGAGCGAAAACACTGAGGATTGCCCATATTATAATTACCCCCACTGACGAATTCGAGGCTTGAGGTTCCACCGTTTTCACAACGTTGTGAACATTACATACCACAGACGTGTTGACGTATATACTTCAAACTTGGACTCTGCTAGCTAGTTGACTTGTCAGATAACCAATATACCACTCTACATTGAAAAAGGATAAAGGTACACTGCTGACCATGGTACTATCAGCAGCAGCTCCCCCTCCCAGCCGGACTGGCATCCTGCTGATTCTTGTCGCAGCTTTGCTCTGTTTCTTCATCATATCTGATGCACTAGGGGGCATGTACAACTTGAGCACTAATTATACCAATATTGGGTTACCAAAAAACCATACATTGTACCATAGCACACCACCAAAACAATACCTAGCAATTTGCGCAGTTGTGAAAGACCAGCATGAAGACGTAATGGAATGGGCTTTGTATCATATGATGTTGGGGGTCGACACAATTTACATTTTTGATCACAATAGTACTATGCCTATGGTTAATGTTTTGTTGCCACTGATAAAGTCAGGCCATGTTGTCTATAACTACTTCAAAGACCCCCCAGAGACATCAGAGCTCAATCCGCAGCAGTGGACCTATCAACAGTGCATCGATAATTACTGGGACTTGCACCAATTTATGGCATTCATTGATGTTGATGAGTTCTTTGTTCTTCACCGTGGACAAGGAGAGCAACATTTGCCCAACTTTCTCAAGCAATACCAACAATTTGGAGCAGTAGGGGTCAACTGGCGGATAATGGGCTCTGACAATCGCACCACAAGGCCGCCAGGTGGGGCTCTCGAAAACTATCTCTCGTGTTTCCCAGAAACGGAGGTACTGACGCAGAGACAGATAAAAAGCATAGTGAACACAAATTTCAATGCCACTGTCTCTGGTGACCCGCACCATTTTGACATAGCTGATGGCAGTACAGTTGATGTTTGGGGCAATATTATCAATGGGCCATACAACGATGCACAACCCTTGGAGGCCCTTGCTCTGCAGCACTACCTTTTCAAATCGGAAGAAGATTTTATACAAAAGAGTGAGCGTGGATCTGGTGACCGCGAAAGGAAACCTATGGAATTCTTTGAGCTATCTAAAATTGCAACTGACACATGCCCATGGGGTGCATTGCTTTCCAAAAACTTGGCATTGTTTGCTGACAAAGTACTCAACCAATAATCCTGCAAACCACCAACTTGCAGAGGTTTTTTTGCAGGTTGAGTTGTTCAGTGTGATGAATGCAGACCCTGCAACCAGTCTACAGAGCTAATACAAGATGGAATAGAATATGACTTTACAGGCAACTATATGTAACAAAAAATAATTAATAGCTGTCACTGGTGTGGAATACTCATTGTTTCTACTTCTTGGCTCTTTTGGTGCCTCTTCGGCACCAGCGAGGAGGCATCGCTCTTCTCCCCTTCTTCTTGCTTACCTGTCTCTGCCTCCTCATTCCTCACCTTCTCAATTATCTTCATTGGGATGATTCCTTCACTAAAAAAGTATTAAGCAGTGGCAATGGTTTAAAAGAAACCTACAAAATATGGAAGACCATTACATCACTTGTGAATGGTAAACGTGGCACTGACATGAAGGCACTGGCTATGGCCAAAAAATATGGTTGGTCTGTACTAGATGCAAACACTTTGACTGCAGCTCTGAGTACCAACTTCACTACTGCAGCGTATACAGATGATAAGCACTTCCAACCATTTGTTTATACAGAATTGAATGATTATTTGTTGAATATAATATGTTAGGTGGCGTCAGTTAACTATTTTAGACCACTTCATAAAAATCCATACACAGGTGTGTGTCTCTTAGGTAGCCTACTACACATCAGTACCAATTTACAGGGTTCTAGCCAATCAATCAATCATCTCCTCTTGCGCATTTTCCTTTTCCTCCAGTGCCAGGTTCAGCATCATAGAGCACAAAGGCATCAGACTGCAGCCATCCAGGCAGTTTTTCCCCTTCCATGTTGCCATGAGACGGCCCTGCTCCTCCTTCACCTACCTCCCCCTCCCCAATCCCTTCCTCCTTTGCATCTTCCTTCCTAGGGTGCCAGGCATACAACTACCTAGAACTTCCTGTTATTATAATATCTAAACGTGGATGTATCTTATTCAGTGGACAAATAGTGGTGAGGTTTGGGTCGAGTAGCTCTGCTACTGATCCACCAGTCCCCGTATCTATGAGATCAACTGGGTGCAAAGGGACACCACTAAAATCTTCATAGATGTACCTCCCAATGATTGCCAATCTTTCAGTCGAGTCTTTCAGATCCCGATCTGCTCTAAATGGAGTCATATAACGGTTGAAGTTGTGGCTGTGAACTATCTCTCTATCTAGCTTGTCTAAGTTTCCATTGCTCCAACAATCCCAAATCCTGAGCCTATTATCCTGACAAGTTGTCATAATCTTCCTACCTGTAATGGGGCCAAATAGAGCTGAATTCACCACCTTTGAGTGATCTCCTAGTGTGGAACAAACACTGCAGCTGTTAAATTGGAGGAAAGAACATAGCAATCCAGCAATTGTACAACATAGTCATTGCCAGCAGTCATCAAAATATTATTATCAGATGGGCAGACATGCACACTTTGCACCTTTGTTCCCTTCTTTTGGAGCTGGGTCTTGGACACAGAACTTTCTCTCTGTCTTGTATCGAGGATCATCAAGGAACCTTCACTATCTCCAGCAGCAATCAAATTGCGAGAGACCACATCCATGCCCATCATCGTCACCCAAGCCGATCCATTATTTTCATCCATTTCTCCGTTACCTACCCAATTCCTGCCTTGATTTGCAATATACAACAATGAACTAGCTCCAACCTCTGGGTCTATCAGTTTCACTGTTCCATCGTGAGAAGTAGAGCAGAGGCACATGCCTTCATTGCCCGATCCTGGTAAGAAGCGCGAAGCAGTAGTCTGCCACCTGTTGATGTCTTTGTACACTGTCCTTTCAAAGACCTTTTCAAAGTTTCACACAGCAATTTCCCCCTTTTTATCACCACTGAATACAAGAGCATTGTGCAAAGGGTGAAACTCTAGGCATGTCGATCTTCTAGAGCGCAGCTTCAGAACTGCGCTTTCTAACTGCCAATCTTTGCTCGTTAATGGTACAGCATGGGCTTGACCTTTATTTTCCCTATCCCTCGGTAATGAGATGATATGGTTGCCGGTAGCAATATCAGAAGAGACGGAGCAGCCGTGCCCAGGGGAGATGTGATGAGGGCATGTCATTCTTGAATGACCGCTTTTGCCTCACAGATAGCTGTGTATAGATAAAGGATGAACTTTGTGAGATCTAGCATGCATCATGATGGAACAATTTCATCTATAAGACTTACCATGGCGTGTTAATACAGTCCACATATCTCGCCCCAACAAAGCCTGCCTTGTTGCCCCGACACCCACATACGGAACAAACGTCGTCGCCAACCAATTTGAGCAATGGGATTTCCCTCCTTCATGGTGCCTTGTTCCTGTCAATTGTCTCAACATCATCGTCTTGGTTGCTTTCTACAGCGAGATCTTGCACATTTTGTTCGTCCTCACTTATAATCTCCGTAGATTCATTTCCTTCTAAACGATCATTTGCAAAGGCAAACTTCATCCCAGATTACAATGTTGTTAGTAGGCCTTGCCGCCATGACATGGAAAAATGGTTACCTATCTGTTGGGTTTAATCCCAGGAGGTGGGATAAAATACCTAAAACCCTATTTCTAACAAATTTCAGCAAACTTGGTATATAGTATCTACAGAGCACCCAGGAATCTCATGCTGAAGACATAACTCAGAAATAACACCTTATTGCAAAGGTATTGCTGTTTTCACAGCTGAGAGTTGCTCACAGGATGAATTTCTCCAGCTTTGCATTGGCGACCGCGTCTCCCGTCAACAAGAGCTCCCAAGTCTCAGAAAAAAGTAAATGGTTTTGAATGCTCTCATATCCCGTTTATTGAGCAAATACAGCTACATTGTCGATTAAAGCGTATATGTGTACACGCATCTACCTTGTTAAACGTTTCATTATCGAATTGGTTGAGGATAAGAATCCCCCAAAAGTCCAACCTAGAAACGTTTAGCTGTCTTCGTATTCGTTACATACCATCCCCTAAGACATCAAATTAGATGTCGACGGTACACTCGAGTCTTGCCAACCGTCTGCATTCTCCATCACCGACCACTCACCTGGAGACGGTGTTTGCCCACCACCCCATTGCAGCTCTAATCATCAGCAACCTACAATCTGGGCATGTCAATTATGGAACAGAAGGAGTTGGAGCACTAAGACTAGTATCTAAAGGCATCAAATTGCTGGTAAATATACACATATCATCGCTTCGATTTCGCTTGGTGCCTCCTCAACAACCAGCTGACAATGGTGGGAACCAAGACGACGATCAAGACGACAATGCAGTACGAGACCTTGTGGCAAATAATAACAACATTAGAACAGACACAACATGCCCTGTATTCTCAGAACAGTTGAAGAGGTTCATACAGTCCTTTCCCAACTTGGTAAAACTCAACCTGGGAGACAATGACTTTAGCTCTGCTCCACTGGCCATTGGCAAAGCTCTCAGTCAAACCCCATCATCAAAGAACCTGACTTTTGTGAGATTGTATAATTGTCAACTTAATACAAATGCAATTACCGAGTTGCTCAGAGGAGATTGGGAAGGTCTCCGTTATTTGAATCTAGGCCTTAACAACTTTGCCAGTGACCCAGCAATGGCCATGGAAGGACTGATCAATGCCAAGATGCCTGCGCTAGAAGTCTTGGTATTGACGGGTAACAACTTCCAAAAAGATCCAAATGGTGCATTGGAGTCTCTAGCTAAAGGTCGCTGGCCATTGTTATCCAGGCTCTATTTGGGCTTTTGTCACCTCACAGCACCTGCCATCATTACATTGCTGAGATCAGCAGCACATTGGGAAAACTTGGGAGAGTTGTTTCTTAGTGGACGAGTTATCAAGTGGGAGGACAATGATTTAAAAGATTTAGTTCTGGCATGTAGAAAATGGCCAGCATTGGAACGTTTAGATTTGTATGGTACTGGATTGTCTAAACATCAAGTAGAGTTGAGGGAGATGGCTGCTGAAGAGAGTGTTGATATCGGCATGTTGGTACTTTGATGATTATTTGATTATGTACATGTATTGATATATTTGGATGAATACTACAGTTTTGATTTGTATACACATGCTTATGTAGACCATAGTAAGATGATTTTGATTTAATTAATGATGCACAATGCATGGTACCCCAGGAATGCTTTTTGTCTGTATGAGAGAGCGGCGGCATTGAGTCGACGTCAATGGCAACGGTGTCCAGCTCTATATGTATGTATGCCCTGCATCTCCGGTTCCCATCACTAACTTTAAGATTTATTCAACCAGTGAAATCGATCTATACAACCAGAAAATCAGGTCGTATTTATAAAACTTGTCTGCATAAAAAAACAAATTCTCTGATCACTTGGCAAGCCATCAATTGGCAGACAATCGTCTTCACACTACCGTCATCAGATCATAGGAGACATCTAGACATGACCACTTCTCAGATAAATTTCAGAGATCTTTTACAAACGGTCGAGACTGCACTATTTGAAAGCAGTGATGTAGACGTAGTGAATTTAGCTCAAACTTTACAGCAAGCGAAGCCCAGCTTTGTGAATATTTTAAAGTACAAGGTATAGTGACGATAGATACACAGACATAAAAATAAGAACGTTTGACTTCCAAATTGATCCCTCATCACAATCCCCGCCCCCTCTCCTTGTCTCCCCTTCTCTTCCTCACAGCCTCCAAACAGCACTGCCCGCCAGCAAATCCAATCCAGAGTGGTACAGACTCCACACGAAACAATACACCTGGATGCAGAACCTGATGTCAGAGAGATACTGCTATTATCAGACGAATTCAAGTTGGATGAACTGCTCTCTCTTGCTTGCATTCAAGCAGCTCGGCAGGAACGGGAAATTGTATCGGCAGCTGCTGCTGCAGGTATATTACTTGAAGAAAGACGAGCTCTCTTGACAACTCTTTGGGTGCTCATGCAAGCACAATTAATGAGTGCAGAGGCCTTGCCTCGTGAATTATTGAGTATCATTACTGCTTTCAATGCTCAATTGCTGTCCACTCCACTGATTGATCGCCTGATAGAGCTGATACAATCCAGTCCTGCAATGCCTTCTGAACATAGCCAGTTGACTGTGGTCATAGATAGTGCTGGAAGACATGTGGATAGATTAGAAGTAGCACAGAGAGAGACGACATTACTATGTGAGTGCCTAGTGTATGCACTATGGAACAGTCAACAAAGGGTGGGGGCATCTCAGATAGTGCAGCTCATGCATGCTCAACGTCATCTTTCCTTGAAGCTGGCATCCACACCAAGCAGGCACCATCAGCAGCAGCAACATGGAGACATTGTTACATCGCATCAAGTATGTATTGTGACTTTTGCACTCCTCTTGGCCTTGTTACCAACAGATGCAGTTGCTGGCGATGGTGCTGCTCTCCAGGCAGATGAAGATTTCTTAGCTCAACTTGCCAAGGATGCTACATTAGAATCTGGTGTATCTACCATAGAAATCAATCCAGTGACAGAACTAGCTTATGGTTTATTGTTGAGCATGTATGGCCCTGACACAGCTACGGATCGTGCTTGGCGTCATGTCTCTCAAGGCATCAAGGCGGGTGCATTGGGGTGGCTGGGCTCAAGGATGATGAGCAGTTCTGCCATGGAAGATGAGCCTTATCACCAACGACAATTATATGCATGCATAGCCAATCAGCTGCTTATTAATTTCCTAGATGCTCAAGCAGGTAGGAAGGCAGTGGAGGAGCTCATAGCTACCAGCATTAAGAAGAGTGATGAAGAGTTACAAGCAGGACCAGAGGGATGGGGGCAGCATTGGACCACTGCTCCTCACTCATCATCATCAATGGCTCTGGATATTGTAGTTGCCACTGGTCCAGGAGCAGCAGCAGGCACCTCTGCATCATCACAAATGACTATGATGAAGAGTGATACATTGGCGACATTATTATCAGCATTCGCAGCTGTATATAGAGCACATCCTGATTTATTCTTGGACGAGTCATTGAGATGCGCCTTGGTCCCTGAATTTATGCAATACGTAATAGCACATGAGGTGCTGACAGAGAGGAAGTCTCCATCAGCCTTCTTAGCACTCTTGTCCATCATGACATCACTTGCTAGTGGAGCAGAAGGAGCAAGGTCTATGTTTGCTCAACTGAGAACCACAGAAGGCACAGATGCTTCCCCAGTCAGCTGGAAAGCCATGTTCCAACTCCTTATTGCTGTTATTCAAAGATATTCTTTGACTGAGAATGTTGGTGATGTACGTAAGCGTTCTTTAGAAGCTGAACCACTCAATCCTTGGGATGCAGCTGCTCTCGTGTCATACATCAATCTATTCAAAAGAGTGATGAGTGAAGGTTCCCCGGATGAAGTAGCATCATGGTTGCGTATATTAGAAGATGAGGCAGGAGGGGTATCTCCAATATGGGAGATTTTATTCCAAGCAATGTGCAGCCCAGTTCCACAATCATTAAAAGCTGCTCTAGATGATGCTATAGCTTCCTTGGCTAGACGTCCTGATCTTTCTGCCGCTCTGATGGAGAGACTGCTGACTGCAGTGGTGGTGCAGCCCCTGAGTCCTGAGTCTGTTCCTAGATACGACTTGACGTACCAACTGACTGAGATAGAGGCTCGTAGTGAGGATTATCAGGAAGTTATTGCCTTTGTTAGGCTGCTAAATATATTATGGACAGGAATGGGATCTCATTTACCAGATGAAGGGAGACCATACTCCCACTTGTCAAGATTTGTTAGAGAAGAGGCATTGGCAGCTGCACCTCAAAGGGCATATAGAGATGAGGCACAGAAATGGGATTTGTTGACATTGTGTATGGAACACGCAGAGGAGACTATTAAATCTGTGCAATCATGGAGCATGCTTGGGTCAACAACATTGATGAATGGTAGTGGTGGTGGTGGTGGTGGTGGTAGATATCCTCCTGGTTTGGATGCATTGTTAGACTTGCTGGGTGAACGTGGATTAATGAGAGCTTTGAGAATGACAGCACTGAGTGATGTAGATCAAGCAGCACATGAGAGAAAAGAAGAGCCTTGGGGAGCTGCCAAGGAAGCTGCTGTGCTGGCAGGATTGAGACTCATGTCGACTAGTTTGAGATGTGATGCTAAGTTTGTTGCTGCAGCCAGTAGAGCTAATAGATCAGGATCTTACGAGACACTTGATACAGTGTTGAGACGTGATCGTAGATGTCTACGTCATTTGCTAAACTGGATTAAATACCCTCACAATCCTGCTATTCAGGCGGAAGTAATAGTGCTGACTCACTTGCTGGTGTTGAGGATGCCCAACATAGTATCACTGTTATTAAGTGTACCATCGTCAGTGCATACAGTATCATTGAGTCAACAATTACAAGATGGATATGCATCGTGTCTACATGAGTCCTTATTCAACATTAGTACAACACTCTCCATTCTTGGCAGTGCATCATCATCGTCATCATCTTCATCATTAAGCCAACCCAGTGGTGATGATCCCAGGGCAGCTTTAATACTACAGCTGTTATTAGATGGATTTGCAATGGAATCTGCAAGTCAATACCAACCTTCTCTAACACATTTATTATGTGGATTTGATATTGATCCTGGAATGAGCCCAATGATGGTACTGGCACACCCACGGTCACAAGCGACAGTATTATCTGTGGTGTTGAGTGCATTGGAGACTCCCCGTCTTTCTTGGAGGAAACCTAGGTTGTATGAACATTGCTTAGAGTTGGTGCATGAATTGGCAGCTGATATAGATGCTGGGCCTGCTGTATTGGAATTGTTGCGTATGTATCACAGCAACTTGCTGCCAATCCTTGTGTCTCTCTGTGGGGAGGATATTAGTGCAGTAGCCAACAATCCATCTGGTCTACATCAACGTGGTTGGCTGTTGCGTATTCTTGTGTTGTTACTGCACAGAGCAGATGCTGCTATTCCACAACATCAGGAAAGTATTGAGCAAATCTTGGCAACGCTCTTCCTCTTGCCATCAGAGCAACAAAATGGCAGTTCTCAGGGGGTGAACAGCAGTTATAGAAACTTGGCTCTTCCTATTGCAACTGAATTGCTACAAATGGCAGTGGAAGGGCTGCCAGAGCCACCCCGACTTGCTCCAACAGCATCAGCAGATGTCAGACGTATCCTTCAAGAGCTGGATGCAGAGACGCTCTTATCAGCAGACTTCTCCCCCGGTAATTGGACAGTCAGCAGCAGAGGTGACCCTCTCTACAATGTCAGCATATTGAAGAATGCAGTATTACAAAGATACTCAGAATATGTCGGTAGACACGGTACTTCAAATGATGCTCTGAAAGACGGCGGAAAGGCAATATTACAATTCGCTCAAGAACACAATGCCTGGGTGGAGGCAGCAAATGGACATGCAGCACTGGTAGATGCCTGGCAGGCTCTTGTCCTTGTAGCATTTAGTAGAAGGTTTGATCTATTAGCTGGTATGGTAGGGCCATCAGAACCAATGAAGCTGTTATTAGATGCAACTGATGCTGCATTAACTGGAGTTGAGAATCTATTGTCATCATCATGTGGAGCTCAGTTGGCTGTCCCACTATGTGGAGCAATCCAAGCCCTGATGGCCCGTCTTCAAGAACAGTCGTCGCTAGGTGGAGGTGCTGGTATGGTGGATCCATCTTCAGCTCTTCCTATACCTGAACGTAGTGTCAGTCTTTTGAAACAGATTCTGTCTTCGCTGTGGAAGGGACACAATATAGATGCAGCAAGACCTCCATTGTATGGAGCACTGGTGTCGTATGTGTCAATGTGCAAGGGCCCCTCCATATTAAGAGCTCCACCTGGAATTGTACAGATAGTAGGCGAGACCATCCCTGGTGGAATGGCCTCTCTTGCTCAGCTAGATTCTCTACAATCCAAACTAGAGGAAGCTAACAGTGCAGTACTACTACATGAAGCAGCAGGGGGTATCATGGAGGTGATTGCCACCGATGCAACCTCTACTTCCCCAGCAGTGGTGACCACTGCTCTCAGTGCATTGACCTCCATCTTGGCAGCTGATCCCAGTGGAGTGGTTGCTAATGAAGTGTACTCTGTTGGTCTGCCTGCGAGATTGTTGATTGACCTGGAAAGTGAGCCATTGGATGCACTCAACTCGTTGTCGTCTCAAGGACAAGCCATATTGCTTGCTGCAGAGGCTCGACTCAATTTGCTGTTGTGTCTGGTGCTGGGTGGACCACCAGCTAAACGGTCAGCAGCAGCTCAACGGTTGTTTTCATTGCAAGCTATTCCAAGACTAGGTCGATGTCAGGCACTTTCTATCCAACCAGAAGAGCCAGGTATGGGTACTATGACCAGTAATAGAAATAATAGGGTATCAATGAGGCAATGGTTGCACAGCATTACTACCCCCCTATTTAGAGTAGTGCTAGCCCTATCTCATGCTCTCCCCGAGAGTGGACCACTGAGAGAACAGATGGTAGAGTTTGTAGACATGCATGTCTCACTGCTTGCCAGAATATTGCATGATGCCAGCAGTCCAGGAGTACGAGGATGGGAACCCAGTGATGCTGAACTAGAAGAAGCAGGCCTGGTATTGCAGTTGCTATCAGAGGTTGCACCGGAATGGAGATCAATTGGACCAGCAACGTCACAGTTACAGGAAGCTGTATATAGATGTGCATCTCGGTTCTTATGTTTATCTGCCAAGTCTATGAGCCCAGTTGTAGTTAGGTTGGTTGTGGCCAAGGATAGTGGACATGTATCTGCCAAAGATAAGAGGACAGAGAAGAAGGTACTGGCACTGAGATGTGCATTGGCTCAATTTATTAGAGAGTTGGTGCAACACAATTCTGATACAGTAGTGTTTAGAGCTCTTCCTGCCGACTATGGTGCTGGAGCTAGTATGATACCTACATTATCACTATTCAAGGATGCATTGCTGCAGTCATCTCAATATGATTTACCAGAATTAGTAAGCAGTATACCTACGTTACTTGATGGGTTGAAATCAGCCTTGTTGGCAGGTGGAAGGAGTGAGAAATTGATGGCGACATCATTGTCAAGACGTGCTAGTGGGGCTCAGGGAGATGTGTCAAAGATGCTGTTTTATATTGAGCAATTGCTAGCTGTTATGTATCATCATCTACACAAGGCAGGGGACGAGAAGGCGGGTATGGTCAAGGATATGGAGCAATTGAAGAGGCTGTTGGAACCGGTGATAATGCACTTGGAGAGGTATGTTGGGGGAGTGGAGGACAGGCCTAGGCTGGGAACGGTGGTGGAGATGTCTAGTATGAAGCTTTTACTTCGTCGCATTCAGGGTATTTTACGCAATTGAAATGATGTAACGGAACCAATGGTGAATGAAAGTTATTTCGATAAATGCTGGGAGAGTATGAGTTTACTCAGAAGCATAGATTTGCCATCAAGAATCATTTGCTGACTGGAATTACTCTTTTGCCCTGGCTGCACATTTTGAAGGAGCATATTCATGATATAGAATGGTCCAAGTATTGGCACCGTGTCATATTTCTGACGATCATCTCCTTAATCAATTCCTTTCTCTCAATCCCCGACCGCTTGTTCTTCCGACACATTGACAAGTCTACTGAAACTACGTTGCACCCTTCTCCTGTGTTCATTATTGGTCATCCTAGAACTGGTACAACCCATCTGCACAACTTATTAGCATTAGATCCAAGGTTCTCCGTGTGTAGAACATTTCACTGCGGATTTCCGTCATCATTCCTCTCTCTAGATCACGCATTCATCAAACGACTGCTCAGTGTTGTTATTGATGATACCAGACCGATGGACGCCATGCCTCTCTCATTTAAAACCCCATCAGAAGATGAAATAGCTATCAATGTACTCAGTGGGGGTGTATCACCATATAATTGCCTGGTATTCCCAAAGCAATACAAACATTATTTGAAATACCTGACATTCGAAGATGCCACAACTAATGATGCATTCAACCGTTGGCAGACTTCCATGCTGTCGTTTTTCAAAAAGGTTTCTTACCAGCAACGAGGGAAACCATTAGTTATCAAATCACCAGTTCATGCAGGAAGATTAGATTATTGGCTCAAGTTGTTCCCCAAGGCTAAATTCATCTTTGTCCACCGTCATCCTTATGAAGTCTTCAGCTCCTCTTGTCACTTGAGTGACACCTATGGCTGGTATTGTTGTCTACAAACACCAACCAATGCAGAGGTGACAGATTATGTTTTAGACCAAGGGAGGATCATTCATGAAAAGTATTTATTAATGAGATCTGAAATTCCTTTAGACCAGTTGGTAGAAGTCAGCTTTGATGATCTTCTAACAAGGGACAACCTCTTGTCAACATTGAAGAGTATTTATGATCAATTTGAATGGGATGGGTTTGAAGACTACTCCCAACAAGTTACCAAGTATTATGAGCAGCAGAATTTACAGAGATTTCAGATGAATAATCACAAGCCTCTGATAGAGGCACAGAAGAAATTGATAGCAGAGAGGTGGGGGTTTTGGGCCCAGGAGTTTGGATATAATGATCTAGAGACCTGATACAACTTGTAATAATGTACATGTGTACTAGTCACACATTGTTGTATTATATGCTATATAACTACCAAGGGCTCTGACAATGAGGACAATTACTCTTTCCACTACTCTTAAACCATTTGTATAAACATTGCCCATGGAATCGTTTCCTGCAGGTCCTGCATTGCAACTTGGGCAGTTGACCATTAGCTGGCTGAATGATAGCATAACAGATAAGACACTCTTCTTGTCCCTCAAATTGTCTATCAACATTACGTTTCCATAGTAACATGGCATCGACCAGTGTTCCATTTTGTGCTCTCAGATAGGCTGCGATAGAGATGAGCCACTTTCTCAATCTACTCTCAGACACTCCTACTGATTTACTGCATCTTGCCTCTGGTGCCTTGAGAGGCATGCTGGATGGCATCTTGATTGTCAATTCCAACCTGTGACCATCTTCAACATCAAGAGATGCAACCACCTCTTGGCTCGCAATACTTGCCTTTACGGAGAACTTCTCGTCATTTAGTTGTGATGCAGCTTCTACTACTACTCCAACTTGTTCAGCAATCAATTGAGGCGTGACAAATGCAGCAGTATATCTATCAAGAGATGCAATCAAACTCCTATCTCGTAGATCTGTATACCATGTTCTGCAAGATGCGGGTAGCGCACACAATGCTCCTCCATACACATGCTCTGCAAACAGAAGACTGGCATCATCATTATTTTGAGATACATGTTTTGATGCTAGAACCAGCATACTACCACAGAACTCACTATGCCTGGTTATATTGCTCACTCTATAATCGTACGTATTCAACTTGACATTCAAAGGTAACATCTCCACCACTTCATTCATCAGCTCAGCCAGCATGGTATAAGCATCACCTAGATGTTGCACCAGGTGTCTTCTTCTATCAGAGTTATGAGGCATGACGAGAATATGCCCAACTAATAATGAAAAAGCACCCAACCTAGATTCTGGGGATACCAGTAATGTTGATAATTCAGGACATATTCCAGCAAATTCTAATACAGCCAGCATATCATCTCCATTCTTTCCACCAGACGATGTACTTTCATGTAAATCATCATCATTGTCGTCATCCTCATGAGCAGTACCAACAGATAATGTCAGCAATAGATCTTTATGCTCAGAAAAGGCCTTCCAACCAGCATTTCTCATCATTACCATCACATCATCAGTTGCAGGAAGAGCAGCAATGTTGATCAACGCACCCACAGCGTCAGTACCCAGTGTTTCACAAGACTCAGCCGCCTTGTCAACCACGCTCTTCAAAAACTCCATACCTGCATGAGCAATCAAATCATGAGATGCAACGCCTAGGAGTTTTAGAAATGAGGCAATACGGGGATGTTCACACCAGTTTTGGAACTCTGCTTGAGATGTAGTGCCTAGACAGTGGGCAGCCCCCATGAAGGCTCCTAGTGATAGAAAAGTATCTAATATAGTATTGCAACATGATGATACTGCCTGTTGTACAGATAATGTTTCCAGCGTCCTACAATGAGGTGCGAATTGATTAATGGCAGCTCCCAGTAACATTACTATTTGCATCATTTGCATGGCAACTTCTACAGGAGACATATCTTGCCTAAATATCTTGGCAGCTGCCTGTTCACAGCACTCCCTGGCTTTTTTAGACCTTGCTAACACTCCAGTGACCTCCAATCTTGCCAAGAAGTGAAGTGCAGCCCTAGAGCTGTCAAACTCAATACCAGATATTGTATTAGCAGCATCCCTTGCCGTCTCGACAGCACCTGAAACGAACCTCTGGATGCGAGGACCAGCCTGCATCATCATCTGTTGCTGATATTGTAGAATACCTTCCCATTGTGTCTTCATCAATGCATCTGAGCAATATAACACTGCTGCACACATGATATGGGCCTTGGCCAACTGATCTGACAACACGAACTGACTTGATTCCCCCTCCTCTGCTTCACCTTCACTCTGCATCATCATTGCGGATACTAGCTCTACCAACACCTTTTGATCTTCATCAGAAAAATGCATCTTAGAAGGAGAGGGTCCACCACTACCATTATCATTACTATGTTGTACACCCAGCCTCTCCACCACAGTCTCTCTCACAGTGTCACCAAGCTGAACAGCATATGATGGGGGTGATATAGTCAGATCAATTGACGTGATAATGGCTGCCTCCCTTGAACCATCACGATGGGTATACCACACCTGCATTCCTTTTGTAAAGGATACAATTGGCTGCTGATTGAAAAAAGATAGCTGGGATGCGTCTTTCAGTGGCCAACATAATGCCGCTAATTCTAGAATTGACTGATCATCATTTTTGGTATAGAGAGTGTACAATTGTTGGAACAGTGTACCGATGATGGGGCTGGCAGTCTCTACACTTCGCATAATTGGTGCTGCTGTTTTCAATATCACTCTCAAAGCATTCATTGGAACAACATCAAACAACTGCTCTGGTTGTTGGACTGATAAACTCTGCTTCAATGCATCTACCTTGTCTATAGATATGAGTGTGTTGACTATATGTGCAAGCAATGCTTCCTCTATTGCTACATGTCCACCATTATCATTAGTAGTATGTCTGGCTCCCTCAGTAGAGAGATGTAGAATATGCTGTTGCATACTAGTAGCCGTAGTATCAGATGTCAATACATTATGTATCATTGAAATGACATATTCCTCTTGAGATGGAGATTCCATGAGGGCTAGCAGTAGATTGTATATCTGTCTGGCACATTCCTCGTCATCAGCTGCAGGAAAGACAGCTTCATACCCAGCAAGGGGCAGAAGATATGATACAGTCATTGCAATGTGTCGGTTGAATGACACACCATCTAGAGCAGTCTTCATAGTAATAGACTGAACGGCCTTATCTGAGGCGCATGTTGTCAGGATGAGGTTGATCTTCTCAGCGAGGTGTTTGGAAGGGTCTGTATTGTAAGATTCACTATCTATTGTTGATTCTACTACTAGACTATGTTTTATGGCCTTGCCAAGTCTTCTGGCAAATTCATATTTATCACTATATCTAGAACAAGATGCTAGCAACAATCTAATATCATCGACTTTCCTCCATACATTTGACACACTACCTTCATCAGTATCAGGAAGCAGCCACCACTCAGTAAGAAAACACAATGCAGATAATTGCTGCTTGGCAGTAGCACCTTTACCATCATCATCTCCACAATTCAAAGCAGGAGAGAATACCACCTCTGCAAGGATACTCACAGCATCCTTATCATCATGGTCTGCTCCTGCATGACTGCTGCTCAATTTACTCAACAATGTTGATTGCCCTTGCTGTGTCAATAAGGATTGCTTGCCATCTCCAGTCAGGAGATATATCAGTGAAATTTCATCCATACCTGGCTGTAGTGCTATACCGTCTAATGCAGACGATTGTAATATTTCCAGTGAAGACTCACGTTGACGTACTGCCGACTTCAAAAGAGTATGCAAGACGACCCTCTTATCATCATTAATATTATTATCATCATTACCTAGATTGTATACAGCATCAACTGCTTGGGCAAAGTCAGCAGCAGCCCCATGTTTATCATTCATAATATAGGACATTAAGAGTTGACAATTCGCTTCAATCGTCTCTTGCGCATCATTCTTAGAAACAATAATTCCAGCGATGATGTCTTTCGTATTAGTACTCTTACTACTGCCATCTGGTTGTAGATTCTGCATTTGAGCGTCAACACTACCAACTTCTGGATACAACCTAATCAATGTTGCCAATAACAATGTTGCATCATTGCTAATATTAGCATCACCACCACTACTACTTTTCAACACATCGTATAATGGCTGTGCAATCACCCTGCTACCCACATCATGAGGAATGTCAGCAGCAAGAGTATTCACTACCCCAGTGACTCGACTGGGAGATGTCATCACATTATCAAGGAGGCCAGCTGCTATTGCTCCAACTACTGCTTCAAGTTGCCATCCTTGGTATCGCTTCAGCTTTGCTATTAAATACTTCAACACATCCATAGCTACATTATCATGGTCATCATCATTACCACCAGATGATGATGAGAAGAGTGATTTGAACAAGGTCTCTTTCCAGGCATCTATCAATGTATCTTGCCAACCACTACTACCACTATCACCACCACTACGTTTTAATAATATATAGAGTGTACAATCACCAACACAATCTGCTGCTGCTTGTTGTGCTGTTCCTGTTGCCCCCATCCCCTCCCAGATGCTATCCATCAATGAACAATAAAATTGGCCAGTTGGGGAGGGAAACACAGTGGGAGGCATTAAACCCAAGAATGGCAATACTGCAGGTAGGCATACTTCTGGAGCTCCATAACAAGAATGTCGTAGCAATGACAGCAACCTAGGAAAGACTGTCTTTTGCGGTTTGACGTGATGCCAGCTATATGGGAATGCTTTACTAAAGGACAGCACCATTTCCCACAATTTAGAATGAGTTGATGGTTCTGTATCCCAAATACTACCCAAGACTGGGGAAGCCAGTTTCTGCAATAGAGCATCATCATCAGCTAGGAGCAAAGGACAGCTGGTAGCTATGGTAGCAATCAATGAATATGAATGTTGTCGTACCAGTGGAGATTTGGATTGTAGACAATTCTTTATAAAGCTACCCTCTTCTACAACACGCTTGATACTGCTACTGTTATTATTACTATGACTATTAGACGATGATGCAATGGACTCAACAGCAGTACAACATGCTGCCAACATACGTTGATGTCTTTCCATCATCTCCTCACTAGTCTCCCTCCGCACATCTCCTATTGACTGTGGAGTAGAGGCCATCAACTTGGTGAGCAAGGTAATGATCTCAGAATTTGAATATATTACCGCTTCCTTTAGTTTTTCATCGGGAAACACTAGTTGCAGACTAGATTTAGCTGCATGTGCTACCTCTCTATGTACATCAAAGGATGTGAGCCACCATGGTGGGAAGATATTCTTCACATATGGAGCTATCCTCCTCCCCAACTTGGTGCCTAGTTTACCCATGGCTAGACATGCTTCTGAACGGACTGATCTATTGTTATCCATCAGTAGTTTAGGGTAGACATAAGACCAGAATGGGAGAGCTAATTCCACTGCTTCTGGTGATTTATCTTGAATGGCAAACTGAAGGGATTGGAGGGCCTTGGCCTTGGTGGTGGCATCCTTTTTGAGCAGCTTTTGTAATTGTTGGGAGATCTCACCTTCTAAATTGGGAGGGATGGTTGCTGACCTTAATACGCCTAGTTTGGTGGTGTGGTCTTCATCAGCAGTATTATTATTGGTGGAGAGGGATGCGACATACTTGCTACCGAATGCAAAGCCACTCATGATGGTGTCGGGTGGAGTAGAGAGGCGGTGATGTGATGTCGGTCAACAGCAGTGTAGAAACAATACCCCCGTGCTGTATAGGCGTGGAAACTATTGCAAAACCTTGGTGTGTATTGCTGCTATTCTCTGATAAACGAAACAGCGCTCTTGATGATGGTTATAGCAGAACAATCTAAGGATTTCTTGATCTTATGTGCTAATTATTAGCTGCAACGTTCTATTAGTTACAAACATCAGCACTTTGAGTCCCATTTAATATGATAAGCATGTGCATAATTTGAAAATGCGAGGCAATGCTCTGAATTTTGTTCTATTGTTTGTCACCAACGACGGTGCTTCAACAGCGATGTCTTCGTGAATCCCACGAAGCTTTGGTTCTATCTCTCTGTCAAAATTGTCTAGCTGGAGTTGGCAAAAGACCAACCTACTAGGCATTCAAACCAATGAAAAGCAAAGATGGTGTAACAAATACCTTGATAATTTCTTTGATGTACGTTTCATTGCATCGTTTGCTCTGCTGTTGATGGCCGGTGAGCGTTGGTCTCTCAAGAGGAGGTTATAAAGTCTACTACATTTTAAATCCTGCCCAGATTTCGTACCAGAAATAGACCTGTCTGCTTTGTCTAAAGCACAGCGGAACGCTTCTTCACGCACTAGAAGTTGGGTTTCAACCATTTGCAACTCTTTTTGCAAATCAATCGGGCTTCCTCCTACATACACCGGGAGCCCTTCCTTTCCAAGTAGCACCAACATAAGACTCTACTAGCTAGTCTGCAGAACCTGGATTTCACATTATATCCGCCCTATTATCACAGTCAAACCCTAGAAACTCCAACGACGTCGACAGAACGAACTGGCCTAACCAAAGAAACAATGAGTCGCAGCAGAGCAGCCTCAGTAACCCTCCTCTACGACGACATTCCCACCTTCAGAGAAGTCCTACAACCACTAGACTCTCCATTCCTTTCAGATAATTATTGGGGCGGTGGGTTTAAGGATGACAATGACATTCTCCCACCACTAGAATCTGCCAACCAGTGTCCCTTCCCCGTTCTCCGTGGTGGACCCAGGAAGACCATCTACTACTCACCAGAAGAGACAGTAGTGGCCATTCTCAATAGTGGAGGTCTCTGTCCAGGTATCAACGACATCATTAGATCCATTGTGCTCAAACTTATTCAATACGGAGTACAAGAAAAGAACATATTGGGCGTAATTAATGGTTTTCAAGGGTTTTATAATCGAGCCACTCCTCCCATCACTCTCACCAAAGCATTGGTTGAATCTGTACACCTTGAAGGCGGCAGCTGCATTGGAACAAACATATCCCAGGATGAAACATTAAACATTGCCAAGGCTGTTGCAAAGCTTGATTTAATGGGAGTTGACCAGTTATACATCATTGGAGGCCTAGGAACACTCCGCGCTGCTAGTGAACTCCATCAAGCATGTCTTGCCAAGGGTGTTACAGTTGGTATAGTAACCATACCTGCTAGTGTTGAAAATAATATCCCTTTGATAGACAAGAGCTTTGGATTTGACACTGCAGTTGAAGAAGCCCAGCAAGCTTTACTGGCAGGCAAGGTAGAAGCTTCATCTGCATATAGAGGGGTGGGGATTGTGAAGATGATGGGCAAGGCTAGTGGCTTCTTGGCAGTACAGTCATCCCTAGCTTCAGGATTAGTGGATATTTGTCTTATTCCAGAGATGAAGTTTTCATTACAAAAAGTTGCTGATTACGTAGAGAACCTACTGCAACACCAAGGTCATGTAGTCATATGCATCAGTGAGGGCGCATGTCAAGACTGGATGGATGGGAGTATGCACAATGATGCAGCTGGGAATCCAATGCTGGGTGATATTGGTGGATGGTTGAAAAGTAGACTAAAGAGGCTATTGAAAGACGTTGATATCAAGCTCATTGAGCCCAACCTTCTTATTAGGAGTGTCCCTAGTAATGCTACTGATAGGGTGCTGACTAGATTATTGGGCCATGCTGCTTGTCATGCTTTGTTCTCTGGGTTTACTGGGGTGAGTGTGTGTTCTATTAATACGCATCTGTGTATATTGGCTCAAGAGCATCTTATGAAGGGTCCAAGGAGGGTGACTCATTCTGCATGGGGAAGGTTGAAGAGTGCAGTGGGTCAACCAGCACTGGAGGAGGAGGTTGGATTGAATGATGCTTTGTAGAGATTGTATTGGAGGATTTGTTATTTGATAGATTTGTAATACAGTGATTGAAGATACCATAGGTCAATGTACTTAGTTAATTGTCTTATACTACATGATAGAATATTGGTTAAGGGTGGAGAGAGAGGTTTGGGGTCCTTGACAGTAAGAATAGAACAATAGAAAAAAGGCCATTGAATTCTTGCTTCCTCCGCTGTCGAGCTTGTCTTCACGATCCCTCTGAAAAACGATCAACAACACATGCATGCCCCGTTTCCTCCTTTATATTCCGTATTAAATACATGGTCCGATACCCTGCAACTATTTCAACACCTATCTCTCTATTAGGAGTGATAACTCTTTACCTTTGCAATTAAGGACAGGAACCAGATGGATGCAGTGCAACATGTCGAGGAAAAGGTCAAGAAACAGGAGGTAAGTATCATGAAGCTGACGATACGACCCATCCATTACTTAGAATGACGAATCAACTCATTTTTCCGAATGCAGGGAGCCAACAACTTTGACAATGCCGCTCTTCCACCACCAAAGACCGCAGATGCACCTCCAGCTTCTTCCACTGCTGATGAAAAGCCCTTGTCCAAATCTCAGATGAAAAAGCTAAAGAAACAACAGTTTGCACAAGAGAAGAAGCTTTACAAAAGAAAGATCGAGAAGGAAAGGAGGAAGGCAAAGATTGCATCAAGACGCACCGCAAACGCTGAGAAGTTGGCTGCCATGTCACCAGAGGAAGTTGCAGCATGGAGGGAGGAGTTAAAAGTCCTCAAAGCACAGCAGCAAACTAGTCGTAAGAATGAAAAGGAAAATAGAAAAGTCAGGTTAGAAAAGGCCATGCAATCTGGTCAACGTATAGTTATAGATTTAGATTTCTCTGATAAAATGACTAATTCAGAACTGAAGAGTATGTGCCAGCAAGTATCGTATTGCTACCACGTCAACTGCACTTCACCCACCCCCTGCCACTTGATATTATCAGGAGTGGATGGTAAAGTTAAAGACAACATTACCAGGCAATTCCCCACCATGGACAAATGGAAAGTAACTACCACATCTGGTTGTTATACAGATATTGTCAAAACCAAGGAAGATTTGGTCTATTTGACTGCTGATTCTGAATATGAATTGAAAGAAGTGGATCCAACCAAGGCATATATTATTGGTGGGATAGTGGATAGGAATAGACATAAGAATCTATGCAAAGATAAGGCTGAAGGTCAAGGGATAGCTACTGCAAGGTTGCCAATAGGAGAATATTTGGAGTTATCATCCTCTAAAGTTATGTGTACGAATCATGTGGTGGAAATAATGGTGAAATATATGGAGATGAGAGATTGGAAGGCAGCATTTGAATATGTTATTCCTCCTAGAAAGAAGAAGAGCACTAGCGATGATGGTGGAGGTGATGGGGATGAGGGATGGCGGAAAGGACTGTGTTGTACACGTTGCTGACGTTAGTTAGTCATGTTGTTAATTGATTTACATATTAAACTTTATGTTATAATTAGTAAAATTCTTCATATATATAGCTATCTCTACCAAATAACGATTTCTGCATTGAAAACAAGGAAAGGATGGTGATCAGTGAGCAACCACATTCAATTAATGGCCATCTTTCTATCACACTGCTTCTTCTTTTCTTTCGTTGATCTGTCATGCAGTACGAATACGATAATTATCATCAGAATATGTTTCTCAGGTTCTGCTCTATCATTTATATATAATCACCCAGATCATGGTCATAAGAGAGAAAGTGCAAATGGAAGGAAGGTGAGGAGAACAGAGTCGTCGACGGCATAGGTCGGCCGATGTTGACAATTAACTCCTAGTCCCTTTCAACCGGCGTAGATGCATTATGGATCCAACAGAACTTAATGAAACTTACCGTTTTATCATAATGGCGGCTCGTATATAGTGAAGAAATAAATAATATACACTGGATGCAGCAAGGAGATGATGCTACCTCTCTCACATATTTCTCAGCTTAATCCATGTCAGCAGTATCAATGAACACAGAGATTACATTTGAATATGCAATATATTCAAACTGCAATGCCTCACTCTTCCAAGACCTCCCCTTTCTAGTATGCTCGTGGCAGTCAGCGCTCCTAAAAATTCAAAATGGAAGAGAGACACCCTCTTTGTTGAAATATTGTTTATTGTGTTTTTCGCCGACCATGGAAGACAACAAGCCTGTCAAAGTCTTCTCGAGGTTTCACAAGAGGCCGGCCAGTAAGTAATCGAAACCGAACAGAGCAGAAATAACCATTTTTAAGTTTGAATCGATCATCCCTTTCTCACTTGACCGACTCCTTGATAATTACTACGCAGCCCGTGGAACTTATATGGTGAAAAACATAGCCGGGCAGGGTTCTGCTGCGAGAAGACCTCCACTAAAACTCACCGCTCCCGTCCAGCCCAAATTCGCCACAAAGAGGCCAAGAACCCTTCCTTCTCCTCTAGACGACACGCATCAGCATGGACTCCCCAAAAAGAAACTCAGCTTCCTTCCCTCCGATGATGATGATGAGAGAACTCCAATAGTATATGATAAAGAGAAAGCCAAAAGACAGCAGATGACAATGACCAACATCCTCCCACCTCACCACAATCCTCCCACCACCGCCACCAACCCATCTCTCAACAGAAGTTCATTCTATCCCTACAATAGCAACAGATATAGTAGACAAAACCACTGGCAACGTAACAACAACAATAGCTACTTGCAGAGATCATATACCAGATCATCATCATCAGTACCAATTGGAGTAAAAAATCTAGGCAATACGTGCTACCTGTCAGCAGTGCTCCAAGTCCTGTCCAACCTGACTGGCTTCCATGGAGAGCTTCAACATGCAGTATCCAAGTTAAACCTACCTATTGATGGTATTGCTAGTATTCTCCTCAAATGTAGCTCTGCTCTGCAATCTAGTACCGCTGTTACCGCTCTCTCACCTGCTGATTTGAAAAAGGTCCTGGAGCAGAGAGCCAAGCTGTTTGAGGGCTTTCTTCAACAAGATGCACATGAAGCTTTGTGTAATTTGCTAGATGGTCTTCAAGAGGAAATATTGTTAGCTGAGAAGCATCAATTGGGATATGGAGCAGCTATTTGTGCCAAGGCCACCCTGGATCCTTGTACAAAGATATTCTCATTAGCAGTGGAGAGAACCGCCAAGTGTGTGCATTGTGGAGAGGAATCATGTGCTACTGAGCAGTACTCTCACCTTAGTCTAGAGCTCTCTAATAATTATAATAGTGTAGATATCACCCAGCTGTTGACTGTCTTTTTCAAACAGGAACTGGTGGATAAGACGTGTGACAAGTGCAAATCTGAAATGGCTCCCCACACAGTCGATAGAGAGATAGTTAGAGCTCCTAGAGTGCTGGCCCTTCATCTGAAGAGATTCAAGCCAATTATAGCTGCAGATGGTACATTTGAGCGTGTCGACAAGGTAGCTTGTCCAGTAGAGATTCCTGATGTACTCACCCTAGATAGCGGCAGTATTTGTAGTGTCAACATCAAGCCACCCCTCCAACTGCATGATGCCACGGCTCCTACTAGGAAGGAGAATATAGCACCTGGTAGTAGTATTAGTAATATCGAACCTTTAAAAGTAGTGCCACCACCACTACCACCACCGTCATCATCATCATCATTGTTGGTACTGGGACAAGATGAAGGTAGCAAATCACCTCCTGTTTCTCCTTGTGTCCTCCCAGGCCGAGGATTATTGTATGATCATAGCAACAGCGACATGATGATGAAGGCATCAGCTGCCTTTCCCTCTAGACTTGCTCCTACATATGGAATGCTCACCACTCCAACATCTGCTACGGCAGCACCACCAGTAGAAGTAGCCACATCCACTGCTTATGATGAGGAGGCTGAGATTCAAAGAGCATTAGAAGCATCATTAAAGCCACAGACTACTCTTGATGACCTTGCTGCTGTCACTATTGAAGAGGGGCTCTTTGAAGATGATTTAGAGGCAGCTATTGCAGCCAGTTTAGCTCAAGTTCAGGCTGCTGAGAAGGTCGAAGAACAACCACGACCAGCAACAGATGGAGAAATAGGAGGAGTGGTGGGAGGAGTAAGGAAACAGCAGGAACAGCAACAACCTCAAGAACAACGGCTCCCATCTTCTCCCCCCTTTGCTCCTTTTGCTGCACATGATGATGCAACTCCTACGTTCAACAGAGTACCAGGAGTGGATGACTACACAACTAATAATGATAATAATGATGGTGGAATGCAACAACAAGTAGCAGCCGTCACTCATCAACATGATAATGATAAACCACTACCACCACCATCAGTAGCAACACCAGAAGAGGAAGAGGTGGAGGAGGATGCTAATAAGCAGCAGCATCGTGATTTAGATATTGCTTACATTGTAGAAGAAGATGAGAATGCACCAGAGGGAGAGAAGGCCAGCGCTGCCGTCTCCCCTCCTTATCAAGGCAAGGAGAGATCACTAGAGAATGATGATGGCAATGATCTCCATCCAGTAGTCAAGTTCAATAACACCACCACCACCACCACCTACAAGCTGCAGTCTATTATCAATCACGAAGGTTTCCAAGCTACCAGTGGTCACTTCACTGCAGATATCAAAGATGAAAAGACTGCTTTGTGGCATCATTTCTCTGACAGTTACGTTTCTCCGTTATCATCACATGCTGTGCATGGGGATCAGAAGCAGAAAGAGTGCTTCATTGTCTTCTACACAATCAACATGTAGAGATGTTCACTATTAAGATTACAATGCAGTCAATCAAATCCAAATCCAAATATTTATAAAATAAAATAAACTTTTTAAGATAAATATGGGAGCACCATTATGGTTTTACTTAGACAAAGGATAATATAAACTTCTTTTCACTGTCACTGGATCCTCCTCCTCTCTCTCTTTTTCTACATGGGGTTGTGCATAATAGATTGTAAAACAGAGGCAGCTTGCTCATCAGACACATTCATTCCTTTCTTAATCACGTCTCCACCCTTGTTTGGAGGACTGCTCACCACGTCATGATCAGAGACATCTGTAGTCTGTTGCTGGGTAGAACGAGATAATGAAGTCAACACTGTAGCAGCAAACTCATCAGCCTTGGGCTCTACAGATGCAGGTGGAGTGCTTCTCTTCATCCTACTCTCAGGATCCACTCCCCTTTTCACCATCTCTCTAATCCACCTTCTCACATCCTTGACAGGAAACCAATACTTGACAGAATCATCTTCAAATATCACCTCTACTGCATCATCTCTCTTTTCTTCAAGCTTAGTGACCACTCCATTGTAATAGTAGCCAGGGATATCCATTTTGAATACTTTAGCTGGGACATGAACAAGGAGACCGAGGAGATCACATCTGGGGTCGTTGGGATTGGCTGGAGGGGTGATCTTAAATCTTGGGTCATCTATTTTGGGGAGAGTTACTGTCTTGGGAAGGGATGATGGAGCATTTGTTGCTATTTCTCTGCATTTACCGCAGCCAATGGGTGAGTACCTGCACTTGCTGCAGCCAAATGGACCAGAGGGCTTGGTCTTCTTGTTGGCGGGTTGGGAGGTGCGAACACGTTTGACTGGGTTTGGCTGAGCGCTGCTGGTAGGGTCCTTTCTCTTTGTTGTCTTTGGAGTGGATCTACCAGGTGTCACCTGAGGAGTGTCTAATCTGTGCTCTTTCTGCTTGCTTGGAACCTGGCTGGTCTTCTGGGCTCTCTTCCTGCCAGCTGGCTCGTCATGGTGGTAGAGTGTAGAGTGAGTTTGCTGTGCTGTAACTGCGGGGTTAAATATCTTTCTGAGTGGTAAGCTCTTCCCTCCTAGCCCTAACGGTGCTTTGCTCCCAGCAAGCTCCATTTTTCTCTTCGTTTAATTCGGTTGAAATTGCCTTCTGGTTATTGCGAACTGGAATATAACGTTATCTAGGAATTAATGCACAAGTATATACACGCACCAAATACATACTGGTATAGGTTTTTAAGGAATGAGCTCGAGTGAAGTGCTGGGGGGGAGTGAAATTTAGACTGGACAAGGAGAGATCGACGCTCCAACTCCGGAGGCGAGACAGCCTGTCCACCACCCTTCCCTTCCTCACTAGACTCTTCTGAAGAGGTAGCCATATTCAACTTCTTCTGGTGGGTTGACCATCTATCACGATACCGGCTAGTGATTGCAGTCCCTGCAGGCAAACTATCTTGCTCCCAAAACCTCTCTTGAATTGGGTGCGAAAGGTGAAGGAGGAGCGATGATGGAGCGGTGCTTCATACCACTGTAGTAACTCACACAATATCAACTGTGCAATGATATCTGATGTTCAATAGATTATAGAGATTTCTAATAACGGTCAAGACGTCGCACATAAACCACACGGACATCTTTTCGAACTAATCCAGCTTTTAAGATTATTATTGAAACATTCTGGCCAGAGAGTCGTGGATGAGGACCATGAGACTGTGGTTTGCACTACTCATGATCATAGCAGTGCAACTATGTTTGCTCCTGCCTTCAAAGGCCGAAAAGACCGAGGAGACTCCCCCAATTGTCGTGGAACTCACCGACCTGAACTTTGACAGACTTGTTTCCAACGACACTCCCTGGATGATCAACATCATGGCGCCATGGTGTCCAGCATGCCAACAAACTGAAAGTGCATGGAATGGTCTAGCACCAGAGTTGCATCCAGACATAAAAGTAGGAAAGATTGATGGTACTGCACAACGGAGTCTAATGTCAAGGTTCCAAATCACCCACTTTCCCAGTATATTTCATGTATACAAGGGAGAGATAAGGGAATATACTGGGAATATACGCACTGTTGAAAAGCTAGCTGAATTTGCCAGGGAGGGATGGAAGTCAGTTGAACCTAAGAGAGGGTGTCGTTCTCCTACGTCTATGTGTGGCAGAGTTCTAGGCCATGTCAGTAAAGTGCCTGCACAGGCCAAGGCAAAATATCTCAACTTGAGGGATAATGGTACACCAGACTTAGTATTGCTTGCTGTTATATTATCAGTGCCAGTTATGATTGGTGTTAGTATAATATGCTTTCTGGATGCCATGGTTACTAGAGGCAGTCGGAGGCAGGCTCAACAAACATGGCGACCGCACGTAGATTGATAAATATATATACTTATCTGTAAAGTTAAAGCGCAATCAGAGGTATTTTATACATTGTTCAATGATGAAAGAGCGTGAAAAGAAGGATGATGTGGCCAATAGCTCAAAGGCTTTGATAATTCCCTCTCAATTTGATTGGAAACATCCCACAGAAATTTGCCGAGTTTTAAAAATGCTGAAATACTGCTAAATTTCCGCAATCTACTAGATAAAAAGCATACATATCTAAAGATACACCCTAGAGATACCAAGAGGAGGAACATGTTTTCACTGCTACATAGACGACGACATCTCATCGACGCCACTTCTCACTGCGCTTCCCTCCATCACCTCCTAGCTCAGCAGCGCCACTCTACCCTAGCATCCTCCACAGATACATTCTCATTTGACATCATACATACATCTAAAAAGTCAAATGCAAGGGCCGGTATTATCAACACTCCACATGGCCAGATACACACCCCTGCTTTTATAGGAGTCGCAACCAACGCTGCATTGAAATGTCTTACTCAAACTCAAGTCACAGATACTGGCCAACAAATAATGTTTTGCAATACCTATCACCTGCTCCTGCATCCAGGAAAGGATACAGTCAAACAAGCTGGAGGTCTGCATACGTTTATGAATTGGAATAAACCCCTCATCACAGATTCTGGCGGCTTTCAAGTATTCAGCCTCAAATACGGCACTGTGCATGAAGAAGTTCACCGCCAAGCTCCTTCTTTAAAACGTGCCTCAGGAAGAAGCATGAATACAAGAAGCCTAGTACTAAATATATCAGAAGAAGGGGTATTATTTGAATCATATAGAGATGGATCCAAATTGTTGCTCACTCCAGAATCATCTGTTGATGCCCAGAAATCATTTGGAGCAGACATCATCCTCCCTCTAGATGAATTACCACCATACCATGCAAGTCGTGAGGAAGTAGTAGAGAGCTTGGCTAGATCACATAGGTGGATGGAGAGAAGTCTGAGGAGACATCAGGAGGATACCCAAAACCAAGCCATGTATGGTATTGTCCACGGTGGTTTATCTCTAGATCTTAGACAAGAAAGTATTACCTTTCTAGAATCACGCAATGATGGAGGATTTGACGGACTAGCAGTAGGTGGAGCACTAGGCAAAGATCGTGAGGAACTATTCTACCTACTGTCCAATGTATCAGCAATGCTCCCTCCAAGAAAGCCAGTACATGTCCTTGGCATTGCTGATCCCAAGAGCATCAATGCATTAGTCCCTCTGGGGTATGATACATTTGACTCTGCATATGCAACAAGAGTAGGAAGGCATGGTACATGTCCTTGGCATTGCTGATCCCAAGAGCATCAATGCATTAGTCCCTCTGGGGTATGATACATTTGACTCTGCATATGCAACAAGAGTAGGAAGGCATGGCATGCTGCTGGGAAATGATGGTACTACAATAAAACTATCATCAACAAAGTATAAGAATGTATTCGCATCACCAGTAGAGGGGTGTGGATGTTATACATGCTGTAATCATACTTTGGCATATCTTCATCATCTGAAGAAGGCTCATGAACCTGGTCTGTCAGTGTTGGCCAGTACACATAATATATTTCATATGAATAGATTGATGAAGAAGTGGAGGGAGGACATATTGAATGATGTTGTGTAGGTGTGTGAGAGAGAATTGTTAGTAATTAATTACACGAGCGCTATTCATGAAGACTGCCGATACTAGTCGCTATCAAGGTGTATGTACAAGTGAAGGGTTGCTGTGTGTTATATATACCCATATTATTTCAACTACAACAAATTATTGTATTATGCACTCTGAATTCTCGCTACCAATTCCTTCTTACTTCCAGTGATTGGCAAGTTCTTCTCGTTGCACATGGCTCTCAGTGCCTTTAATGTCTTCTTTGATAGATCAACTGGTGCTGCAATTGGGATAGAAACTTCATTAGGAGCAGCAGCAGCAGCAGCAATGGTAGACGTTGGATCTACTGCCTCTTCTGTTGCTTCTGGTACTGCTTCTACTGGGGCTGGTGTTGAGGAGGTTGGGAATTCAACAATGTGGGAGGTGCCTTCCCAGCTGTCTTCAACACAGATCATCTTAGTAGGACTTGGGGTGATCTGTAGATTGCTCTTTGGCTGCCACTCGACACCTTCTTTACTGATGACAATGTACTTGTAGGAGGTAGGCTCAGGAAGGAGTTCAGCCTCACCAGTCCAGAGATGGTCTTCATTCCAGGAGAGCGATTGGGCGGAGGCGACGTCCCATGAGCCGAGCTGCAAACAACAGGGGGGGCATTGGAAAATGATTATTGAGTGTGTAGGATGGTTTAATGGCGTCCGAGGTTAGTCAGGCTCGATATAATGCACGGTTTAACACTTTGCAGCTGCGATCACAAACTCTCACCTGCTTGCACTCCCCAACCACTGCAATAGATGACCCAAATGGTATTTGTTTCTTGATAGAGAACTTGACCTTGGCTTTAACAGCAGTTTTGTCCTTGCTATCTGGGGCAAAAGCCAAAATTGTTTTGAACTGTCTCGTTGCAAATGGTTGTCTCAACATTGTGGCCTTCATTACTGCTTTATTCAGCGTTTAGACACGACTAAGTAGTTTGAATAATATCAATATAGTATTTTTTCCAGATACAGAGCGTTAGGCCAGGGTGAATATTTCAAAATCGCAACCGCCCCTCCTCCCTCCCTTCCCGAATTCACCATGAGAAGGCCACAATCCCCCTATCTATCTAAGACCTGAATGGAGGAGAACTTCCTTCCTTTTGAAATGGACACATTTCACTGTACAGAAATACACTGTACATGCTATTACACTGTATTATGACACTGTAATAGCATGCAGGTATTACATGTCATATCTAGTATACCATATTCTACACATCATATTTGCCATCTACATCCACCAGCAACCCAGACCCCACCTTCACCTTCCTACTATTACCAATTGACAACACACCACCACCATTAAGGTTACTACTACTACTGCTACTACCACCACTATTCCCCAGTAAATACTTTATCCTTGTCACTGCTGCTGCTGCTACTCTATTCGTCTCTGCGTCCTTTCTACTACTCTGTGATACCAACCACAAACCCCCTAATATCCCCAGTGCACCAAGATCCCACCATTTGGGTGATTCATTCAATACAGTAAATGCAAGCACCATACCCAGTACTGGTTGTAGACATTGAAATGCAGCTACTTGTGATGCGGGAAGATGTCTGATTGCAATTGTCACCAGTAGATACCCTCCCACTGAACATACAAATATCCAGAATGCCAAGGGGCCCCACAGTGATCTGGGTAGGTGCCAATCAGATGGCTCAACAAATACCGCTGCTGCACACCCCATTAATGTTGCTGCTATTAAATATGCCCATGATGCTACTGTGGCTGGTGAGTGTCGTTGTACTACCGATTTTCCCAGAACATAATACATTGCCATGGCAATGGTGTTGACAAGAAGACATGCATTACCTAGATACAATCCTTCACTAGCTGTATTATCATCCTGGGGGAGTTCTGCACCTCCTCCTAATACCATGGAAACTGCTCCAAGGACTGCCATGGCAATGCCTACCATTTTAAGGAAACTAGGACTCTCCAGACCCATGGCAACGCCAAAGAGAGCAGTGAAGACTGGAATAGCTGGCTGCATTGATGTCGCTACTACTACACCAGATAATTCTATACCTTTAATGTACATAAGTTGAGAAAAGAAGAGGCAGGTTCCTAATATTGCAAATAATTTAAGTTCTGAAAATTCTGGCCAGAAGTTGCCAGTTTTAGTGATGGCTGCAAAAAGGAGGAGGAGGGGACCGGCTGCTGCTTCTCTGGCAAAGGCGAAGACAATAGGGTTGAAATGTTCACCTGCGTTGGTGTCGATTTTGGAGAGGGAGCTCTTGAGCCATACAGCTCCTACTACAAAGCATGCTTGGGTGGCTATGACTCCGAGCTGACATCGGAAGATGAGGTTGGCTGTTGGAGCGACTGAAGATGGGAGAAAAGTGGAGCGGGGGATGAGTTTGGAGGGAAGGGTGAATGTGGGACCGGCGCGTCATATAAGTGATCTATGTGAATCCTCAGGGTACTCACTAGGTTTTGTATCCTTTCTTGGCTTGATTGAACTATCAAGCGGCCCAGTAGAACGTCGAGCAGTTGGCATTTTTAATTAAAAGCCCACATTTCCACGTCCAAGACACTTCTAAGCCTGCTATTGACACCTATGTAGTCCTTCTATTAAATCAATTTCTTTGTACGTCCAATCAATGCGAAAGAAAGTTACCTCCCCCCCCCCCCCCCCCCCC
>Ga0209986_10000714_pt1 | contig 32809 bp, 27 predicted proteins | sample BlataG_FD_183168 | JGI IMG/M metagenome (GOLD analysis project Ga0209986, IMG submission 183168) | Deep subsurface microbial communities from Black Sea to uncover new lineages of life (NeLLi) - Black_00105 metaG (SPAdes) (version 2) | ecosystem: Environmental > Aquatic > Marine > Oceanic >...
TGGACTGTAAAGACTTCATCCAATTCCGGATGACTGGGGTCTATGGCACTGACTTCACCCTGGCTTCGGCGACAACTTATTTCAATCCCTGGACGAATGTATGGTGGACGGACATACTTGATGCAATGGAGCTTCCGATTGATAAGGTGCCGAAAGCCATGCTCTCGACGGATGTGGTGGGCAAGTTGACGGGAAAGGCTGCGAACGAATTGGGATTAGTCGAGGGAACACCAGTGGTAAGCGGCGGCGGCGATGTCCCCTGTGCGGTCATCGGCTCGGGAGCCATATCGCCTGGGCGCAGCCACCTGTACCTTGGCACTTCGGCCTGGGTGATGGCAGTGACTAATAAGTTCATCTTGGATGCTGAAGGTGTCATGCCTGGCGTTGGCTGTGACAGGTCGACCTACGCCCTGGGTGGAGAGATGGACAATGCCGGTGGTTGCCTCAAGTGGTTCCACGAGAACCTGCTAAGTAAGGAAGACGAGGCATCAGCGGCGAGAGATGGGATAACCATATACCAATATATGGACCGCTTAGCTTCGGAAGTCCCGCCTGGCTCGGAAGGATTGTTCTTCCTACCCTGGGTATGGGGCGAGCGGTCGCCAGTGGATGATGATAATGTTCGTGGTGGTTTCGTGGGTTTGGGGTTGAACCATACCAAGGGGCACATGATCCGCGCCATGCTTGAAGGTGTTGGGCACCACTTGCGCTGGATATTCAGCGCCATCGAGGCGGCAGGGATACCTCAAAAAGAAGCCCACGTCATCGGTGGAGGTGCTTCCACGGAAATATGGTTGCAGATCCTGGCCGACACGACCAATGTGAAGCTGCTCCAAGTGGAGGGTCCGCTGGATGCCTGCGCAAGGGGCGCAGCCATGACGGCTGCTGTCGGGTTGGGCTTCTACAAGGATTTTGCTGAAGTTGAGAAGGTGATTGCACTAACGGGGGTAGAGTTTACACCTAATCCAGAATATCGCGAATTGTATGATGAAGGTTACAAGAACTTCCGCTCTCTGTATAAGCCACTGAGCGACGTTGGTAACAAGCGGGTGCCGCTGGTTGACGATAGAAAACGGTTCTCTTTGAAAGGCTGGGTGGAAGGCTTTTTAATGAAGCAGTGGATAAAGTCGCAGATAGCCAAGGCGGAGTGAGATCATGGGAAAAGACATAATCGGAGGATGGCAAGGTAAGGTACTGTCAGTCGACTTTACATCCGGCGACATTGACACGATTACCCCAAACATAGACTTGTATCGACAGTACATTGGCGGCACTGGCCTGGCTGCCCGGATGTTGTATGACAGAATACCGGCAGATGCGAATCCGCTTGAGCCAGAGAACGTGCTGGCTATCTTCACTGGGCCGATGACTGGGACAAACTTTCCTGGGTGTGGACGTATATCACTTTGCGCTCTGTCGCCCCTCACCGGACATTGGGGTCAGTCCAGCATGGGAGGATTCCTTGGCGTGGTGATCAAGCGCGCCGGTTGGGATGGTTTTCTGATTGGCGGCGCAGCCGAGACGCCCTGCTATTTGCTAGTCGATAACGACCAGGTGCAAATTATTGACGCGTCTGATCTATGGGGGCTGGATACGTATGAAACCGAAGCCCTCTTGCGCAAGCGGCATTCCCGCTGTGAAGTGATGTGTATCGGCCCGGCGGGCGAGAACTTGGTTCCAATGGCGGCTATGGCTCAGCGCCCTGGGAATCTTGGCGCTCGATGTGGTCTGGGAGCTGTCCTGGGGTCGAAAAAGGTCAAAGCTGTTGTCGTTCATGGTAGCAGCGTGTTCAAGGTAGCCAGACGTGATGCCTTTGCCTCCCTGATAGCGCGACACGCGGATATTATGACAACCCACGATCAGGCCTTGCTGTATTCAGCACAGGGCACGGCAGGCATGACAGAAGGTGTCATGATGGTGGGTGACATGCCGGTGAAAAACTGGTCAGGTGACATCTGGCTGGAGGGTGCTAGAAATATTGGCGGTGAGGCAATCGTAGAAAAGATCCTGGTCAAGCGCAAAGGTTGCCACGCGTGCACTATTCAGTGTAAAGCCGAAGTCAGCGTCAAAGAGGGAGGTGTTTTGGTAGAGGAAGGTCCAGGCCCGGAATATGAGACGCTGGGTAGCATGGGAACAATGCTGCGCCATGGCAATCTGACAGGGGTCGCTAGAGCTAATGGGTTGTGCAACCGGCTCGGCCTCGACACCATCAGCACAGGTTCTACTATAGCCTGGGCAATGGAGGCTTTCGATCGGGGTCATCTGACAACCGCCGACACCAATGGTCTGGAACTCACTTGGGGCAACACCGACGCTATCCTCAAAGCGATCGAGGCGATAGGGCACGGTGAAGAAGGTTTAGGGGCGTTACTTTCTGCTGGTAGCCGCAAAGCCGCTGACAAGATTGGCCAGGGCAGTGAGGGATATGCGATAAATGTCAAAGGACTGGATTTGGCAATGCATAACCCCAGGGTCTTCCACGGGCTGGCGCTGGCTTATGCCTTCCTGCCACATGGCGCTTCACACATGGAGGGAGGTTTCAACCAGCGTGGTTCAGGCACATCGCTTGAGAAGTGGATCGATGAGACCATCGAGTCGATCAGAATGAGCACCCTTTCTAATGAGATGGTCGTCTGTGCCTTTACCGCCAGCGAGGCTCCTATGGAGTTCGTGGTTGATTTGTTGGAGAGCACAACCGGCGAGTCGTTCACTGGTGATAGCCTTCGGGAATGCGCTGATCGTGACTACCTGCTGCGTTATGCATTCAACCTGAGAGCTGGGTTTACACCCGCAGACAACGTGCTACCGGAGCGGATCGTCAAGCAGATGGAGGAAACCGATTCGCGTTGGGTAAACGAATGGCCGCTCGTCGCGCCAGCCTACTACAAGGCGCGGGGCTTTGACGAGAAAGGCTACCCGACGGAAGAGACACTGCGTGCTGCCGGCCTGGATGATGTTATTGCGGATATGAACCTTTGGGAGCGCTAGCTGACAAACGCGAGAAGGGAACAGGTATATGTGGGGTGTGGAGTTTGTTGATAATGCAAAATACAAATCGTGATATGTACGGCAAAGTCTGCCTTATTACTGGCGCGAACTCAGGAATCGGCAAAGCGACAGCCTGCGGATTGGCGAAGATGGGTGCGATTGTCATCATGGTCGCCCGCAACCCAGTAAAAGGACGGGCGGCGATGAAAGAGATCAGGACACAGAGTAATAGCAATACAGTCGATTTGATGCTCGCCGACCTTTCGTCGCAGGCTGAAGTCCGCAGGTTGGCTGCCTCGTTCATTGAGAAGCACGACCGTTTGCATGTGTTGATCAACAATGCAGGCATCATTCCCCCTAAGCGAACGGTTACCGTCGATGGACTTGAGACGCAGTTCGCAGTCAATCACCTGGCCCCATTTTTGCTCACCAACCTATTGCTCGATGTTCTGAAAGACAGTGCCCCGGCTCGCGTTGTCAATGTGTCATCGACGGCGCATAGAGATGGGAAGATCTATTTTGACGATTTGCAAAGCGAGAGACGATATATTAGATTGGGGTGGCAACAGTACTGCAATACAAAACTGGCTAACATTCTCTTCACCATCATGCTGGCTCAGCATTTGGAGGGGACAGGTGTCACAGCCAATTGCCTCCACCCTGGCGTGATCATGACCAATCTCTGGCGTGGCTTTCCACGCTTCCTCCGTTCTCTGGCACGGTTATTTTTTGACAGCGCGGAAAATGGCGCACAAACAACACTATATTTGGCAACATCATCGGAGGTAGAGCAGATAACCGGCAAGTACTTCGTCCACAGCAAGGCTGTTGAAGCCGCCTCTCAGGCGTATGACAAAGATGCTGTACGACGTCTGTGGCAAGTGAGTGCAGAGCTAACTGGGCTAGTCTGAGTGGAGAATCGAAATGACTCCACTGAAAAAAGGTCAACCGAGAGAAGAGGACCGGTAGAGGTTATTTATGCAGATAAATTTAATAATCTACTGAGTGCTTGCTAGTCCCGCTAAGTGTTCGTGCGCCTACTTCAGGTCATTGAAGGAAGGTGCGTAGGAATGTACTCTACGTATTGGTTTGTGCTAGAATAGTGATGACTTCGTAATCGGATTTGCGTGTACCCACCACCGCCGGAACCTATTACGATGGTGGTGGGTTGTCGTTGCCGTTTGAACCAGTCGGCTACGAGAGGAGATATAAACGTATGGATGTTAAATTGTATGTTGGGAACTTGTCATACTCCACCACCGGAGATGACTTGCGTGACCTGTTTGCTCAAGCTGGGACCGTTGCTTCAGCAACCGTGGTCACCCATCGCGACACCGGTCGCTCTCGCGGCTTTGGCTTTGTTGAAATGACAAATCAGGTTGAAGCGGAAAAGGCGATCAGCATGTTTAACAACTATCTCATTGATAACCGTGAGATTGTGGTGAACATCGCCCGTCCGCGTGAAGAAAAAGGTGATCGTCGTCGTGGGGGTCGCCGCCGTTTCTAGGGTGGGGTGTTGATCGACGTCATGCCGGAGAATTGCCGTAGACTAGGCCCCATGTCTTTCTGTGAGTGGGACCGTTCGTCATCTTGATTTCTTTACAGTGGTGACGGCTTTGGTCGGGAACATGGTCCCGATTTTGACAGTGTTCCTCGAATAATGGATGAAGCCCCCGCATTGCGGGGGCTTCTGGTTCAACCGTATTGAAAAACTAAGCGACAGTAACGCTTACTGCCTGCAAGCCCTTCGGGCCCTGCTCGATGGAAAACTCCACCCGTTGGCCCTCTTCCAGGCTGCGAAAGCCATCACCCAGGATCGCCGAGAAGTGAACGAATATATCTTCCCCTTCTTCGCGCTCGATGAAGCCGTAGCCTTTGCCATTGTTGAACCACTTGACCGTACCGATTTCACGATCTGACATTGCAATTGCCTCCTTATGGCAATATAGTATTAGGTGCTTGTCACGTTCTTCGGCGGTCGGGTTCACCGGCAAAGCCGGTCTTCCTTACCAAATCAGCCCGAGCAAATGCAGCTCAGGCCTTGATCTTTCGACTTCCAGATAGAACTTGCATGCAACCTACAGAGCGAAATCATATCATCTATTTAACCTTCTGTAAAGAGCCAATAAGTATTTTAGGTAAGGTTTTTAGGGCCATATGTGAGGTTGCTGCTGGCAACTCTTTGATGAGGAATTATTAGATTCAAAGGTGAGTCAGATTATCCAAATTTGATAGGTTCATCCAATACGGGGCGCTCCAATACGAAGATCACAAGTGCAGTCGAAGTACTTCGGAAGGTTCTGTGCAGGTAATCGTCAGGCCCTGGGCAGAAACCCTACAGGTAGCAGTCAGGAAAAGGTATGCTAAATAGGCTATGAATATGGCATGCCCAGGGACCTCTATCCTGGGTTTAGCGAGTTTTCTACGGAGGAGTGTAATGCCGAAAACGACGATCTTCGATTTCCAGGCTTATGTAGGTCTCACGAAGCATCTGGGCGGCCTGGCGGCCACAGAGGAACTCATGCGTTTGTGTGAGATCTCGGGCGGTGATGAGGTGATGGAAGCCGGTTGCGGCGTCGGCCAGACCGCCGTGTTGCTCGCTAAACGTCATGGCTGCCGCGTGGTTGGCGTGGACATCTCGCAGGCCATGGTCGATCGCGCTTGGGAGCGTGCCCGGCGGGCGGGGGTCGAGGAGCAGGTCGAATTTCGTGTAGCTGACATAGTCGACCTGCCCTTTGAGGATGGCTGCTTCGATGTAGTGTTCGGCGAGTCGATCACCCCTTTTGCTGCTGATCATGACAAAGCGATCACCGAGTATACCCGGGTGGTGAAACCCGGCGGCATGGTCGGCTTGAACGAGTCGACATGGCTTAAACCTCCATCAGAAGAGCTCATCGCCTGGTTCGCGCAGGACATGGCCGCCAACGCGCGCACGCACACGGCAGAGGAATGGGAGGCGCTGCTGGAAGGCGCCGGGCTACGAGACCTCGTCGTCCGGACTTCGACGATCGACACGCGGGAGGAGGTGCGGGGTCTTTTAAAGCGATACGGACTCGGAGGCTTTCTCCAGATGTTCGGTCGTGGACTGGCGCTCTACGCCCGGAACCCAGAATATCGAGCTTTCCTCCGGGAGATCAGACAAAGCGGGGTGGCCCCGCCTGATGTGGTCGATTACCTGGGCTACGGTCTGTACATCGGCCGTATACCCTAACCAGGTTATCATATCGTTGTGCCTATTTCATTCATGGAGGATATTTGCATGGAGTCAGTTCAGTCTGAGGATGTCAAGCAAACAGGCGGTTACACCCGGCGGGACGTGATCCGTTTCGTGGTTAAAACTGGCTTTGGGGTAGTCTTCTGGGGGTTGTTGATGTTCCTGCCCGCCGGGACTCTGGAGTGGCCCATGGCCTGGGCCTACCTGGGCGTCTTCATGGTGGTGAACCTCGCCTCCGCGTGGGTCGTGGATCCGGAGCTGTTGCTCGAGGAGCGTGGTATTGGTAAGGAAGGTCGCAAGCGCTGGGATGTCATCTTATTGAGTTTCTACGGTATCTTCACCGCCCTTGTGTCACCGATCGTGGCTGGCTTCGACCGTCGCTACGGCTGGTCGCCGGTCTTCCCACTTTGGCTGCAGATCGTCACCCTGGTGATCTACATCCTGGGGTGGGCTCTGAACATCTGGGCTATGGCCTGCAACAAGTGCTTCTCGAAAGTGGTCCGCATCCAGACGGAGCGCGGCCACACCACCATCACCAGTGGGCCATATCGCTACGTACGCCACCCGGGTTATGTGGGCGCGATCCTGTTCAAACTGGGCACACCGATCACCCTCGGCTCGCTGTGAGCGATCCTTCCGGCATGGATCGGCGCGCTGCTGATACTCCTGCGTACCGGGTTGGAGGATCGTACACTGCAAAGGGAGCTGGAGGGATATGCGGCATACGCCGAGCGAGTGCGCTGCCGGCTGTTTCTGGGCGTGTGGTAACTCGTCACTCAAGCCGCGTTCGTTCCTCGAGGAGGGAGAACAGTGGATAAAAATATAAACCGGCAGAACTACGAACGTAAAACGAGGCTTCAGCAAGGGATCTGGCGGCGAGCGCGTCAACTCTTCATCCAGAACCTGATCATCGGGGTGATCCTGTTCCTCGGCTCGGGGCGACCGGGGTGGGTGTGGGCCTGGCTGTACCTAGGTTATTCCATCCTGCAGATCCTGGTGAACTTCACCGTTATACGGCGCACCAGCCCCGAACTCATCGCCGAACGGGCGGAAGGCTCTGCGCGCACGCAACCCTGGGACCGAACCATCGCAGCCATCTCGGCTCCCCTTTGGTTAGTGATATTAATCATCGCCGCGCTCGACGAGCGCTGGGCTTGGTCGACCATCCCGCTGTGGGTAAACTTGGTCGGCGCCGCCATGCTGGTGTTGGGATCGTCCCTGTCCAGCTGGGCGATGCTGACCAACGCCTACTTCTCGGGCGCGGTCCGCATTCAGCAGGACCGCGGCCAGACGGTGGTTACCGATGGGCCCTACCGCTTTGTCCGGCACCCGGGTTATATTTAGGATGGGCCGTGGCGGGTTTGTCCATGGCGTTGCTGTTCGGCTCGCTATGGGCGCTGATCCCGGCCGGGTTGATCCTGGGACCGATGATCGTGCGTACAGCCCTCGAGGATCGGACCCTTCGGGAGGGGCTCGAAGGCTACCGGGAGTACGCTCAGCAGGTGCGCTACCGGCTTGTACCGGGGGTGTGGTGATCGATCGAAGACGGCGGGGGTTGATCCGCACCGTCATTCAGTCTCCATGGTATGGTATCTTGCTATTGAGAGATAATCAGCATTATATCGGAATCCATTGGCGTTTATGATAACCAGATCTACCCACACCAGCCGGCGTAGATTGATAAAGGCTCCCGGCGTTCTATCGGTAAGATAGTGGTATTAGCTGTGTGCCACCTGCCGTCATAGTTCATAAGGCGGCCATGTATTTCATCTGACAACGGCAAGGGATTATAATTCATCAGGATGGTTTGAAATAAAAGGAGATGGTGTCCTGCAAATGAGCGAACTCTCAGGCCACACAATAGGACCATACCGCTTAGTCGAGAGACTGGGGGAGGGTGGTATGTCGGAGGTGTACAAGGCATTCCAGTCCCGGCTTGATCGCTACGTGGCCTTAAAGTTCATCCGTCCCGAATTGGCTGCCGAGGAAGGATTTCAACCCCGCTTTGAACAAGAGGCTAAGATCCTTGCTCGACTAAGTCACCCGAACATAGTCCATATCTACGATTATGGAGAGGAAAGAAACCGCTGTTATTTTGTGATGGAATATATCAATGGAAGTACGTTGAAAGATCGATTGCGAGCCCTGAGTGAAGCCCAAGAGACAATGGGATTGGAGGAAGCCCTTCAAATTACTAGACAGGTGAGCGCGGCGCTGGACTACGCCCATGAGCAGAGCATTATTCACCGCGACGTTAAGCCGGCGAATGTCATGCTGACCCCTGATGGGCGAGCGATGCTCAACGATTTCGGTATTGCCAAGATCGTAGGAGCAGCGAGTGGGATAACAAGAACAGGTGCGTCTATCGGCACCCCGGACTATATGTCACCAGAACAAATTACGGGAGATACAGCGAAAATCGGTCCAGCCAGCGACGTTTACGCGTTGGGGGTGGTGCTTTACGAGATGGTCATTGGGCGAGTGCCCTTTACCGCTGACACGCCTATTGCCGTGATGCTCAAGCACCTGGCCGATCCGATCCCGCTGCCCCGCTCGCTGAATCCGGAACTGCCGGAAGCGGTTGAGCGGGTGATTCTGAAGGCATTGGCGAAAGATCCAACCGACCGCTACCAGAGTGCAGGGGAACTCACGCAAGCTCTTCAAGCGGCGATCTCTGCCACCCCTCCACCGACTCTCATCCGGCCAGCGCCACCAACCATTCCAGAAGCGCGCCAACCTGTGTGGTGGCCAAAGGTCTACAAGGCTTGGCCGGGTATGTTGGTTTTGCTGTTCATCCTTGTCGTAGCCATAATGTGGGTGAGGGGCGCCCAGGAGGTGGACCATGATCTGGCAGCCGTGTCTGGTAGCCTAACTTTGACTGCGCAGGAAAGACCGACTACGATTACCGCTGCGCGAGACACCGCTATTCCCATTGGGACTTCTGCACAGCCTACTAGGACGGCCGTTGCGACAGACCGGGCGTCTGCTATGCCAGTAGAGACCGGCTTGGTGTCTATCGTATCTAGCTTTTCAGCCCCAGGTCGTCGGACGGAGGGCATCACCTGGGATGGCACATATCTATGGATCTCTGACAATTCAGGAACGATCTTCCAGGCTGATACTTCGGGCATAACGCTCGGCGCTTTTCAGTCTCCTGAAGTAACGCCAAAGGGTCTAGCGTGGGATGGTACCAGCATCTGGGTGTTCACTACCAACTACCTTCGAATTTACCGGTTTCAAATCGAGGGGCGAGAGACCAAGACGATCAGCTCATTTGAATCACCGGCTAGCGTCTTTGGCGGTAGCATAACGAATGATTTAACATGGGATGGCGAAGACTTATGGTACGCAAATCAATACAACGTGTATGAGCTGGATACCTCAGGGGAGATCGTGAGTTCTTTTGCTTTTCCCAAGAATGTCTCGGGTTTGGACTGGGATGGCTCAAGCCTGTGGATCGCGTACAATGATTTCCCCTCAAACTCGACGCTTGTCGTGGTTGATACTGAGGGAAATATACTGGGTTCATTCGCTTCACCTATCTCTGAGATCGAGGGCCTCGCATGGGGAGATGAGTACCTGTGGGCGGTCGGAAGAGATTCGCTCGGTGGAGAATCAATGATATACAAACTGGATGTATCTTCAGCAATAGGTACCATCAAGCGATTCTCTGATACCACATGGCAGGCGCAAGTATTGTCAGTTCGCGAATCGTTTTTCCTCGAAGAAATGCGTTTTGACAACGAGGGTGTTCCTCGACCATTTCAGTATCTTGCTGGTGAAGGAAGAATCTTCGTCATCATAGAACTGGGCCTCAAGAACAAGCTCATAGATGCAGTTCTTTACCCAGAGGACATATCAATTATAGATGACGAGGGACGCAAGTATTACCCCGCAGGCATTCAGAAGAGCGCGGCTCCAATGCCCGATGAATTTGCTATTGGCACTCTCACCGGGACGATCACGATGTCAAACCTTGAACCTCCGCTCCTAACACTCAAGTATATCGTCGAACGCGTGGTGGATTCCAACACCATTACTACTCAATTTAGAATGCCGCTCAGTGCCTCCGATGGAGAATGGCCGGGGTTGATTCTTATCTGGCGCATCCCAGTGGATGCCAAAGGTCTGAGGATTGCAGTGCCCGGCGCGACAGCCGTCGAACTAGGAGAGCTATAACCTATGTATGACGGCTGATATCGAAGATAACAGCCCAACAAGCTCATTGCGCAGCGGTGTGTATTCCAAGAACATAAGGTCTCGTCCTTGGCTAATTCAGATTCGTCGCCTTCCCGTTGAAAGCCTGCAAATGAATTAATCTACCCCTTTTTTCTGTTCGCGTCTGCTTTTTTCAGTAGACTCATTAATCAAGTAACATCAACTACCAACTCCATGGTATGAAATTGATCTCCGAATTCAGGTTTTGCTTCTTTCTCAAACAACCCTCTGATATGATCATCCATGGTGAAGTAGATGATTTGCCAACCCTTCTTTGCTAGATTGACCACTTCCTCTAGTAGCCATCTTCGACGCTCCCAATCGGCATGCTGGAAGGCATCATCTAAAATTAAGAATGCCCTATCCTGCCCCATAATCCGTTGGGCGAAACCAATCCGTAACGCTAATAACACCTGCTCCTGTGCTCCGGTGCTTAAGTCGGTGAGAGGAAAATCGTTATAGGGATCTGATACGATGAGCAAGTCATCTTCAAGGTCGATTTTCTGGTAACGTTTCGTAATCTGGTAAAGGGGATCAGTTACCACATTTAATTTAAGGCTTTCGCGTATCTGCGCGTCTTCCTGCTCTCGAATTTTGTTGATTTCTTCGGTCACAAGGATCTTGGCAATAATTACCGAGGTAATTTGCTTATAATCCCGCCATATTTCCTGGCGCTTCATCTTCAGGTTGTGGAGCAAGTCTTCCCATTCAATTGAGATGTCATCGCCCGTTTCCTGGCATATCCTTTGCTTCAAGGTACCAAGTTTGGTGACCTCAAACATTATTTCATCTCGAATACGAGTCAGGTTTTCTTCCAAACCCATTAAGCGAGACTTCTCATAGTTCAACCCCGGGTCTTCCTCAATATAGTCTGAGGGCTCTACGTCGAGATTGCTTAGCTCAAGCTCTCGTTGGTGAATTTGTTGCTCTAGGTTATTCAGCTTTATCCCCAATTCTTTTATTGCATCTCCCCATTTTGCTTTCTCCCACACTGTTTCGCTTAGCTCATTAAGCTCTTCCTGAATACCAATTTCCAAGCCGTGAATCTTTCTTTGCAACTCTTCAATTTCCTGCACCAGAGACTGACTGCGGTAATATCCCGCCTCCATCTCTCCTTTGAGTGTTACCATCATGGGGAGGTTGGTTAGCTTCTTGCTAAACCTTTCCTCGAACTCATTCGAAATTCTTCGGATCTCATCGATGTCAACTGCCCTTTCCACCTGAGTCATGAGCTGTCTAATGTAAAAACCAACCAAGATGCTGCCGAGGAGGATTAAGAATGTTGCTGGTATCGGTTGATTAAAAAATCCAAACAATATTGATCCGATAAGCGATAGCGCAGCCAGGATTAGAAAAACATTCTTGGCCCGTTCATGAACGCGGCTTTCCCGCTTCTCATAAACGGGGATGGCATTTTTCAACCACTCGAAATGTGATCGGTTCTCTTCTAATCCACCAAGCTCTTCCTTTTTTCCGCTAATTTGCTCAGAGTTTCGTCGGTATTCTCGAGAATTCTCCTTCAGTGATTCCAATTGCTCCCTTGAGAGGCTGCTCTTCCCCTTCATCAGTTCTTGGATTTGCTGATAAATCTTGTGAGCTAGGTATCTTTTGGCTTTGTTTAGCGATTGGATAAGTTCTTCATGTTCAGCAAGCTCCTTACTCAGCGATTGACGGTGACCGCCAGAATAGACGTCATCGACTTCTTCGAACAGTTCATCTAAGACGCCGAGTCGATCGTGCAGCTCTCGCCTTGTCTTAATTTCACCACGATTAGCGCCATTGATTGTGCCATTCTCGATACTCGAATCTTGAACCGTCCTCGATATTTTTAATTGAATCGCATCCAGAATAACATCGCTCGAGAGATATTCTTTGATAATTGTTTTGTTTATGCCGCCGGGCGCGCCTTCGACCATGCTCAACTCGGCGCCCTTGACTACAAGCAGCTTGGCCATATTTATTGGAATGCCTTCTTTCCATTCCTCCCAGAAGTCTTCGATCTTGGGTTTTGAGGAGGGCGAAAAAGAGGTTAAGTCATCCTCAAGGCCGGAGACCAAGACCCTTCCGCTGGGCGATAGAGCGCGCAAACCCCATTTCGCGGCGGATTTGAACAGGGATTTTAAAATGAACTCAACCAGGTAAGTTTTACCGCACTCGTTTTTCCCGTAGACGAGATTAAATAATTTAAATTTGATCTGCAGATCAGCTATCGGGCCCAGATCTTGGACATTAATTTCTTCGATATGAATGGACATGGCTAATCTCCATAGATCACATCCAAAACCGCCAGAATGATCTGTTCCTTATCAGGCTCGTCTAGACCCATCGGCCAATCTAATTCTTCCAGGTTAGCTCGGACTTTATCCGCGATGTAGATTCGTTCTGGGTCGTCAGCAATAGAGACCATGGACATGTCGGGCTCCTCATCTTTATAGAATGAGTAGCCCTGAAACGCCGTCTTTATTGTTTTCAATAATGTTTTACGATCTGAGGAGTATCCGCAAATTCTCACCCTCACCCGTACTTTCCCTCGGTCTTGGCTCATAATGCCCCATTCCTCGATTCGCGATTTGATCGCGTGTTCGAGATAGGTTCGCTCATCTTCCGCAGGAAGGACAACAAGCAATTCATCGAAATAAATCACATCAGTGTCAACTCGTTTGGTTTCAATTTCTCCGGTAACCGTATCGTAGACAAGGAATCTTCGGATGCCGGTTTCGGTTATGTCCAAACCGCAGGGGGATCCGATATAGTGCACCCGACCCTGATCGTAGGGTTTGTGAATGTGTCCAAGGAACACTTGACTGGGCGAATATGCTTCAATGTCCCTTCTGGTTAACGGCATATACACTCCTGGTTCATAGCGATTGACCTCCCGGAAGCCTTCAGTCCAATCGCCGTGTCCAATAAGGATCCATTCGTTCGGTTTGAATTCCCCTTTAAAATGGTCGATTTTCTCGCCCATCGTAAGACCTGCTTGGTAGGGCAGTAAAAGGAAATGTGGGCCTTCTGGGTCAATAGCAACGAGCCCTGGCTTGGTAAAGACATGAATGTTTTCAGCGACGATTGCTGAGTTGCTGATTGTTGGATCATGGTTGCCGGGGATGATAATAAATTTTATTTGCTTGTATTTTGTAGCTTTGCATAATGCTTCAAACTCGGAGTAGTTCTGGGAGGAGGAATCAAACAGATCGCCGGCAATAATCAGAAAGTTAATTTGATCTTTAATCAATTTTGAGAGAATGTTCTCTAACGCGTGGTAGCGATCTGGATGGTTACCTGAGGTCGTCAGGTGCAAATCGGCAGTTAATGCAATTTTCATTTTATTTTCGCTCAATATCCAGCCTATTCCTTATACTATGGCTAACACAAAAGAACAATGTCATCAGTGCACTCAAGTACCCTCCCGGCTGAAAGGCAATATGTTCCGACTAAACAACAATCTCAAGCAAGTCGCCGACAGGGATGATTTCTCATTTTAATAGGAGCATGCCGGTAAGGACGCCAGCAAGAAGGTCCCAACCTGAGGAGTGGCCGATCTCTAGCAGGGGTTGAACTACCTCAACCAACCCCCCAAAGTTCACGTCCATGAGCAGGGCCAATAAAAAAGTATGAAGAGGCTGTGGGCCATGACCATGAGCGAGATCTTTCATCAGGGCATGGCTGATTCGGTTGGTCTGGAACCGAGCAGTCGAAACAACCCTTTTTGTCCATTGCGCATCCCAGTCAAACTGACCGGGGTAGGCAAGCCTGAGCCATGTGCTGGTGAATAGTAGACCCCCAAGGAAATCGTCGCCTGAAGGTGTAAGCCCGGGACCGTACCCAATCAATGGCAAAGATTCGAGTGCTATCCGGTTAAAGTCACATCGAATGCATGCCTCAACAATTCTTCGTATAGGTCCCAAAGCGCGGTTGAGAAAAGTGTCCGATGGTGGGCGGCTGGCCTCATATCTGTCATTACCAAGTAGTAAGATGAGTTGACCTAGCCCATCCGCCTCTTTCGATGTTCCTAGAATGCGTGTTACTCTCCTTGATCGATGCACGACCTCTGGAATTGGTAGGACCTGTTTAGGATCGGGTTGGGGGAGCCGCAACTCGCAGGCTGGTTCCATGTCAACCATCATTCGATCGCCAATCACCAGCTTTACACCTTGCAGCCTAAACGACATTCCCGTAGTTAACAAATTTTGGGGTAGACGGACCTGTATGCTTCGTCGATGAGCTGGCAGAGACGTATCCGCCAACCACAGGATTTCATCTTCTGGACCCTTCAGATAGGTGCACCTAGAAAAAGTGGCCATCACCTCGCCCGAGCAATTGGGCAAGGCGAGAAGCTTACTGGCTTGTTGACCGATATGGAGCGCAGGCACACACACTATAGATGCATCTCTCAACATGCAATCTCCAGTTGGGGGAGGCGATACTTGATCACGGGTTGTGTGACAGGCTTGGGTGGTTGACATCTTGGCCTGCAAGGTTATCTCACTAGTTAGTTCCTCGTTCTTCTCGATGCCAACATGTGACCGCGGTTGAGTGGACTTTAAATGTGTCGAATTGGGATCATCGAAGGTGTTCGAGTTGTTGGCGCGGTGCGGGTAACAATCATAACAGAACATCCCTCATATCGGACTTTGTCCAAGGGCGTTATCAGGTTGAGCACTGTGGGCAGACAGAATGCTGCCAGGGAGGGGCATCTCGGTTTATCCGAGATGCCCCATACAGGCTGGCCGTTGCTCTCAAGTAATTTATCGGGGAGATTCTCCTATGACACCCTGGACGAACCAGTCAAAATCGCCCAGCGCTTCGTCTGACACTGCTTCGCCTTCGAGGACCCGCGCGGTGCCTTCTTGACCGTTCGTCCAGTCGTCCATCCAGATTGACTGGGTTTGATCGTTCATCCCGCGAGCAAAGCGAGACGGAATCCTTATGGTTTTCAAGAGCGAGATTTTATGCGCTCCGCAATAAAGCACTCATGAGATCAATCAAAAGAGAGGAGTGTGTGTAATTTTCCTAATACCTCATCAACGGTTTCATCGGGGACTTCGCAAAAGAACTCTGCTTCTCTAACACGCCAGTCCAGACTCTTCACCTGGTCAGATAGGATTACACCTTCAGTCTCACATTCATCAGGAATTATCACTTCAAATGGGTACCTCTTTATTGGGCTTGTAATCGGGCATAGAATTGAAAGGCCTACTTTCTCGTTATATTCCTTTGGAGAAAGCACTAAGGCTGGGCGACGACCTGCTTGTTCGTGCCCAGCCTGAGGACTTAGTGAAATCCAAACTACATCACCTCTATCTGGAACATAAGCCGTCACTTTTACCAGGCCTCATTCCCCACAGGACCACCAACATCGATTTCGCGATGAATATTTTCAGGCGTTATCTCGCTGAGGAGATCTTCTAATTTGGGATAAGAGGTCTTTGATTTGGTGATAATTAACTTCCCATCCACCATAGAGAGATCGACTGGAGTATTTTTTTCTAAGCCCACCTCGGCGGCGAAAGGCTTAGGTATTCTTAATGCTAGACTATTTCCCCACATTTGAACCTTTGATTTCATATGTCACCTTCTGTATCTACAATGAAGATACACTATTCGTGAGGAAAAATCAAGATGAGTATTGAAAATCCTGGTGGTTTTCCAGGACTTCAGCGACTTGATCTTGTTCCAAATATCAACTGTAGATTAGGTTCTAATAAGAAATGAGCGGTAGCACAATGAGGTTGGCGCTCCTGATTCTCAGGATTAGGGTTTCATTGAACCAGTCCTAACGCCCCGGGACATTGACCTCAAACCCGGTACTTGGACCCGTGCTTACCGCTCATTCTTATTATAGCACTCTAGTCAAGGCATAAGTTCGGCGAATGCAGATCGAAATATCTGCCTTTGATAAAATCATTATTACGCGTCACCCATTCGCTTTTCCAACTCATCCAAAACCCGAAGCGCTTTTCTCCTTTCATCCTCTTGTATGTCTTCTCTTGTGAATGGCGTCCTGGGGGGGGCGGGAGCTCAACCAGAGCATTTTTGTAGGCGAGGTACAACATTTCTATGAGAGCATTGAGTCGTTCTTTCACACTCATTGTAAGCCTTCCACAAGCATTATAACGTCCTATTAAGAACCATAAGACTATGAAAGTGCCTGGCTCTTGACTGATCGATAATTATCTATATAGTAGTATATAGACGGATATCGATATGAAAGTAATCGCGATCAACACGGTGGATTTTGCTAAGGCGATGGCTGATGAAACCCGCCAGAAGATCATGGCGCTGTGCTGCTGCCAGCAGTTGAGCGTTAATGAAATCGTCGAGGCACTGGACGTGGCCCAGCCCACCGTGTCACACCACCTGAAAATCCTCAAGAATGCCGGCCTGGTGACCGCCGAGCGGCGCGGCAAGCAAGTGCTTTACACCCTCAATCAGAAACATCTGGCGGCAGGTTGCTGTCAAGTGGCGGAAAACTTTGCCCCTGAATACCCAATCGAGGAAGTTAGAGAATAAAAATCCAGTCATGAGTTTTTTTTCGGTAAATGTATCGAAGTATATAAATATATCTATTAGAGAGGAAACAAGATAATGACTACTCCTGAAAAGCAAGACACTCTCACCGATATTCGCACTTACGTACGCAAAAGCTACGGCAAGATCGCCGCCGAGTCTGCCCCTGAAAGGTCAACCAGTTGTTGCGGTCCCAGCGGCCACGACGATAGCTGTTGCACGCCGAGTGCAGACATCGATATTGAACGTTTATCTCGGTTGTACAAGACACCTGAGGTTGCCGATCTGCCGGACGAGGTGATAGGCTTCTCGCTGGGCTGTGGCGATCCGGTCACCCTGGCCTCGCTTCAGCCCGGTCAGACCGTGCTCGACCTGGGCGCTGGCGGTGGCATCGACTGCTTCCTGGCGGCAAAGCGGGTAGGCGAAAACGGACATGTGATTGGCGTCGACATGACCGCCGAGATGGTTGAAAAAGCCCGCGCCAATAAAGCCAAACTGGGCGCGGAGAATGTTGAGTTTCGGCTGGGCGAAATCGAGCACCTACCGGTCGCCGACGAAACGGTTGATGTGGTGATCTCAAATTGCGTCATCAATCTCAGTCCTGACAAACCTCAGGTGTTCAGCGAAGCTTATCGGGTGTTGAAACCAGGCGGGAGGCTGGCGGTAAGCGACATTGTTACCGATGGACCCCTGCCTGAGGTGATAAAGAACGATCTGAACGCCTGGGCTGGGTGCGTGGCCGGAGCGTTGGAAGCCAAAGACTACATCGAGGGCATCGAAGCCGCCGGCTTTGTTGATGTGGAACTCACGCCAGTGTACATGGATAAATCAATGGTTGACGAAGCAGTCGAGCAGCTTGACCTGGGTGATGTGGTGGGCAGCGACGATGAATCGCTTTACAAGGCCATTTTCAGCGCAAAAGTCACCGCCCGTAAACCGTTGAATTAGCATCAAGTTACCTTTCTCTTTATCGGTTAAATCCATTTATCTCAATGTTGGATATCTTCTCTCGGGCATGTGGAAGTTGAGCATTGATGAGAATGTTTGACAATCTGATTATAAAGGTTATGGGTAAAAATCGAGCAAAAGAGTACCAAATGAGGATTGTGTGCTTGAATGGACGCCCGTAAGATAAACCTGAGCCGAACTCTGTCTGATCTAAAGGTTTAGACAGGTTCGGATCACGTCCGCCGTCGCATAGCTGCCTTTACGCTGTGCCAAAGACAGATCGCACGTCTAAGCAACGATCGTTCAAGGGGTGAGCAAAATGTCAAATAAAATTACCTCACAAAACTGCCCTCAGTGCGGCGCGCCGGTCGAAGGGGAAGGGCAGCGAGTAAATTGCAGCTACTGTAGGGCCTCATTAATCCGCAGCCAAGAATCAGCCACCAGCGACGAAGGTAAGTGGGGCGCTCATTTCAAAACCGTATCATGTATCGACCATCAAGGCGCTGGCATCGAGGCGTTTCGGATGCTGATGCCAAGTGAGTGGGAGTTCGATGGAGGGGTCACCTGGCTCATGAACAACCCTGGGATGCCGGCCATCATTGCATTCAGGGTCTTCAACCCTCAGGGCGAGGAGATTTTCGAGGTATTCCCTAATATCGCTTGCTTTTGGAGCAACAACCCCATGACCATGGGCTTTTTCCCTCAGGGCAGCCTTTATTTCGGTAGCGAGGTCAGGCCTCCAGCGCCAGCCCTTCAGGTTTTGAGTGAACTTGTCGTTCCCCGCCATCGGAGTCAGGTTTCTTCATTGGAAATAGTTCAGGAGGAACACCTTCCTGAACTAGCACAGCAGCTTAAATCTGACATCCAATCATCAGCCGGCGGCATTACCAGCACTGATGGGGGTCGTATTCGTATTCAGTACAAATCTGGTGATCATGAGTATGAAGAAGATATCTTTGGCGTTGTCGAAATCGCAAGAGTGAGTATGCCGATGATGATGGGCGCGGTCGAACTCATCAATTGGACTGCGGATTACCTGTTTTCCTTCAGAGCGTTGGTTGGACAACTCGATCACCTTTCCGAGCTGTTCATGTCCATCGTCCGATCCTTCCGGCTAAACCCCATGTGGTTCAACCGATATATTCAAACAAGCCAATATATGATACAGAACCAGATCCAACAAATACAAAATGTGGGTCAAATCAGCCGAATAATCAGCCAGACCAACGACCAGATCAGCGACATGATTATGTCCTCCTACGAGAATCGACAGGCCACCATGGATCGGATGTCTGAAAAATTCAGCCAGGCCATCAGAGGTGTAGATGAGTTCTACAATCCATTCGAAGAGCAGGGGGTCGAACTTCCCGGAGGATATGATCACGCCTGGGCGAATAGTTTGGGTGAGTACATTGTCACCGATGATCCGACATTCGATCCGAACATTGAAACCAATCTTGATTGGCAAAAGATGAAGCGAAGGTCGTAGGATTGAGGTTGGTAGAAGTATGCGGTTTCATAAACTAGCAACGACCACCGTTCGTCGATCTTTACCCTTCAAAATACACAACTGCCCTTGGTTAAGACGCCGGTTTCCAAGACGGGCAGCGAGGTATGCAGCTCTCTCTTTGGCTTTGTGCTTCATGGCAGGTTATCAGGTTGCCTGCTCTTACATTTCCTCCCTCAATCCCAGTACCACACCAACACCCAGCCTGACCTCAACCGTCACCCGCACACCCACAAATACGCCCACGCTGACTCCAACCGCGACGTCGACTCTGACAATGACCCCAACGCCCACCATCACGCCGACACCCACCATCACTCCCACCCCAACCATCACCCCTACGCCGACGTTCGACTTCCCTGATGTGACGGTCTTGGTGTAAGCTCACTGCCGCTACGGACCAAATAAGGCCTATCTACACTCCCATGACCTGTACCCCGGCGATCGGGCGGAGGTCCACAACCGCAATCACCGCGGCACCTGGCTGTGGATTAAGCCAGAGAACCTCGACCGGCACTGCTGGGTTTCGGCTTCGGTTGTCGAAGTAGAAGGGGACATCTACTCGGTAACTGTTTACTACCACCCGCTGCCGCATACCTATGACATCGTGCCGCCGAAGAACGTCCAGACCAAAAGGGAAGGCGATCAGGTCACAGTCACCTGGGACGATGTTGTATGGCCATCAACCGATGATATACGTGGCTATCTGATCGAGGCTACGATCTGTCAGAACAATTTCTTGATCCAGGTTGTGGTGCACACATACGAGCTATCCTACACCTTCAACGACCAGACCGGCTGCTCCGGCAGCTCGAGAGGGGTGCTCTACGGCGTCGAAAAGCACGGCTACACCGATCCGGTCCCAATCCCCTGGCCTTAGGGGGGAAGCCGAACCTCAACCAGTATCCTTATAACTGCATTTTAAGTTTTTATGGGCTAGGGCGAGTCACCATAGAAGTTGCGACTACACACCCGTTTCGATAGAGGTTGATAAGCTCACAAGTAGAATCGTGGTTGTTCTGTTATATTATGTAATGTGTGTTTCTGGAGACCATGATGAAACCTCAACTAAACGATACCCCTCCCCATGTCAATGAGGTTCTAATCGCGGGGTATCGAAGTATGACTCCAAGACAAAAGATGCATCTGATCTACGAACTTAATAAGCCGGTTCAACTGTTAGCACTTGCACGCATTATAAAACAGTATGGAGACATATCAGAGAAGGAGCAGCGGCTTCGCTTGGCAGCTCTATGGCTGGATAGAGAGATAATGATTCGTGTCTTTAACTGGGATCCTATAGAGGAGGGCTATTATATGGTTCTTCCCGAGCCGGCCAGAATCACAGGATTCATTGCTGATGTATTTCGCCGCCTTCAAATACCTTACTTTGTCAGCGGTTCATGAGCGAGTTCGCTGCATGGAATTCCCAGAGCGACTAAAGATGTTGATATAGTCGCCGATATCGAACCTCTGGGAGGAAGTGTTTCGGAAAGGCAGTGGAAGGATGTTCTCGGAATTATTCAAGTGCAAGCCGATAAACTTGATGTCTCTTACCTTCAGCGAGGAGCCGAGCTTAAGGGGGTGACGGATCTCTTAGGGGAAGCACTTGGGGATGTGGGATAGAACTCTATGATAATTGAGGTCCATCATCGCTTGGGGTGAACTCTCGAACGGAGCCACGTAACTACAATTGTACTTCGCTTCACTAAGAATCTGGCCTGGCCCACTCGATTTATCTATGCTGTGTAATCAGGTAAAAAGGCCAGCTTTTTGCAACTGCTTGAGGAGGATCGCACCCGCTTATTGGTTGCGGTCCTCTATCTCGTCCACGGGTCGGAGCGAAACGACGAAGAACAAGACCAGGGTGAAAAGGGCGAGGAATGTCAGGGCAGCGGTGCCAATGTTTACGTCCGGCTTCTCCGCCATGTCTTGGGGTGCTTCCGGAGCGTCATCTAAGTCCAATGGACCGGCTTCTGACAGGTGTTCGATTGTACTCTCCGGTATGATCGCTACCTTTGATTGTGAGGAAGAAGCGATTGTAGGCGGCCGCGGTTCGGACTCCATCTGCGTTTCCACGCCTTGGTCGGAGTCATTGGTTTGTGCCGCAGGGGCTGTCGCTTGCTTCTCAACCTGCGGTGGACGCACCAATATTTCCTGCCCTGGATAGATTACCTTGTTCTCGATGAAATCGTTTAATGTCAAAAGTTCCTCTATAGACACATGGTAAACGGCGGAGATATTCCACAGGGATTGCCCCGTCCGGACGACATGCACGATCGATCCATCATCGCGTGGTTCCGCCGCTACGACAGGGATTATCAGGATCGCGGGGGGTTGATCATCAGTGTCGGGTTCACTTCCGGTATCGGAATTGTTATCTGTTGAGGATCCACCCACGATGTACCCCATCACGGCTGTGAAATAGACCTTGTTGCCCGAAGAGGCGACGCCGGCGCCAATCTCCTTGTATCGGGTGGATAACATCGTGCCGTTGTGGATTGGGGAATTTTTCCACCATGTCATCGCCGTATCGACGGTCGCCTGATTGCCGCCACAGATGATTTCGGAAATCCAGATAGTGTTACCGTTGCCATAATCGGCGGCATAAGCCCGATCACGGGCGCTTGAGCCACCTTGTCCGGTGTGGGTGACAGTACCGATCGACGCCTGATAATCGCTCTGGGCCTGTGCGCTGAGCATAAGTTTGCTGTTGATCTGGTATGCGGGAAGGCCATTCTGGCCGCGGTAGCTGTTGATCTGCGCGATCACATCCGCTGCGCCGAGCGATCTTACAGGTGGAGGGGATGCCGATGTGATCCCAACCGGGGGTAGGATCAGCAAGAACGCCAGGACCGCGAAACAAGTGCGTAAACTAAACCTTAATGACATGGTTACTGCCAATGCTAATCCTCAAGATAGTATCATAATCATCTATCAAACTGGCCCACGTCAGTTATACGATAATTAAACGAGCATGAACTATTCCGGTCCACAGATGCTTCCGACCTCGCCTGTAGGCGGAGTTGAAGCACGGGTTACGCCTGGAAGTCCCCTTCAGAATTAGCCTGTACCTTATAATCAGCTGTGAGCTTATGACTGCTGCTTATGGCATAGCAAGCAGCTCTTTTGCATTATTTCACCACCAAAATGGCTGGGTTGTTGATCGTGAACATCAGGTAGAGGGAGGGGGCGACGATCAGCACAATCACACCAAGCGTCAACAATCCAAAGATCCCGCCGATGCTCAGGTTGCCGACGATCTGCTCACCCCATGTCCTCTTAAGGAGCTGTGCACTGCGCTTCACAGCCTCGAAAGGTCCGACCTCCTCGGCGACCAGCACGGGAACGACCAGGAAGGTCGCCAGGTTCCATGCCAAGCCGATGAGCTAGACGGCGATCCGACCCAGCGTATTGCTGCGACGCGAGAGTGAGTTTAAGATGATGCCGACGGTTGAGGCGATCAGTGCGTAGCCGAAGATCGGTCCGAGGTGATTGAAGGCGATGCGGAATCCGTCGCCGACCGTCGGGTCCCCACCACGTAAACGAATCATTGCCGCGCTGACCAGTTCCGCGTTGGCGAAGATGATGACGAAATACTGGGCGATATAGAACAGGAAGGCGATGATTAGGCTGATGATGTTGATGTTGCCGACCTTGCCAGACATCAGGCTATCAAGGACGCCGGCGAAGATCATCGGCAGGATAAAGCTGACTGTAACGAGCAGCACGCCGATGGTTGAGATGATCGGGTATACGACCAATTCTTTGTCGGCGCGCAGCACCGCCGCGCTGGCCTTGACCAGTTCCCAGCTGTTGGAGAGCCGGGTTAACATAGGCGCTTCTTTCTCATGAATAGTGGGATGATCCATTATCAGTAGAATCCAGGGCTTTCGTCAAGCCCTTTGACCTAAATAATAGCGAACGATTGAGGGCTCCGCTTCCTTATGTTCATCGTGATAATTGTACATGTGGAAATATCCGCCCCATTTGTTTGATTTGCGGCAGATGAAACTACACTAACATTTTGCAAAGCCAGCCTGCGCCGACTGGCACGAAGACCACGAAGGTAGTCTTGGCATCGGTAGCTGCGACTTTAGTCGCCAGCGAAACCAACCACCAGCAAAATTGGTGGAGTGGAGATTTTGTATTGGAACACCTCTTACTATATGATGAATAAGTGCATCACCGATCCTCATCTACTGTAAGATAAAAGAAAAAGGCTTGGCGTAGTGGGGGAAAGGCACTTTCATCGAACCAATAAAGCCCGACTTCGCGGGAGATCAGGCAAATTATTACAAGTTTCAATGGTGACTGCTCAGCCTACCCTCCCGCAGGTTACGACTGAGAGCATTTATTGGTTTGAATATCCGGTCGAGACGTGTTTCTATGTCAAAACAACATCTAAACCTGCGGGAGGGTGAGTAGTTACTGTAAATGTAATGTTCTGCGCTTCTGTAGCGTAATTAGGATCTTGATGCAGAACATGTAAAGTAATCTAGGTGACTCAGTCTAATGAGGTGAGATAAATCTTTGCCTATCAATTCGCTGACGTAGTTTCCTAAAATGACATAAAATTGAGTTTTAGGTCAAGGGAAAGTTTGAAGTTGTTGTGTCATAATGAGGGCGTTGATCAGCGAGTTGTCTTTTACCGTAATAAGCAGATCACGGAGAGTTGAACGATGATCCAATGCCTTAAGTGTAGGACGAATAATCCGTCAAGCCGTGATATTTGTGAAGAATGTGGCGCAAACTTGCTCCCTGGTGAGGGTATTGGAGATCGACTGGGTAATCTCATTGTGGGAATCCTGGGAGGGGTCATGGCTGGCGCTGGGGCATACTTGCTTATTGAAACCCAGATAGAACTGCCTGAGTGCATGCCTATATCACCTGCAGCCTGCATATTCGCCGCAATAGCATCCCCCATCGCAGGCCTCGTGTCCGCTATACGAAAGACACCGCTCTATAAGCGGTATACAACTCGCGCCCGCCGCCACATCGAACTGGATCCCGGGCAAGCTGTAGCTGACTTCAGCCAAGCCCTGGAGACCGCCCCGGAGAAAGAACGAGCCGGTCTGCTAAAGGAACGAGCTACGCTCTATGAAAAGCTTGGCTTGGAGAAAGAAGCAGCGCGTGACCGGTTGGATTACACATCTGCCGAAGGAGCTTACGAGACTGGTAGAGGCATAACCCAATTATTTGGAGGCGACACGGATGTGTATGCTTCGGATCGCGGCAAGGAGGATCGTAAGAAGTTAGTGGCTGAGGGGAGGGCCATAGCCCTGGGTTATTGCTCCAAGTGCGGCGGGGTGGTCGAGTTGAATCCCGATCTACGTTGTCCGGAGCATAAATCCTCGAAACCGAAAGCGGTGCGTTTTGTGCTTGCAGATGAATCTGAAGCGGCGATGCCGGAAGTGTTGAATGAATATACAAAGCAACGCCGTACAAGAAGGAATATACTCATTGTCGTGGGGATTGTTATTGGTTTCCCGCTGCTATGCTGCATTGCCAGCTCCGCGCATAACCGTTTTGCGCCATCCACGCCCAGCGAGACAGCTACGGCTATTCAGGTTGCCACAGTCGCTTCATCTAGCCCAACCCGGCAGCCCTCGACAACTCTTGAACCGACTGTATCCCTTGCGACCCCCACGATCAAACATGGTTCGGATTTTACTGATGCCAATGTCCTGAACGTAGGCTGGTTGGAGAGTGGTTCTCTACTTGTGACGCTCAAAGTGCCAAATGGGGTGGAAGGCAATTACCGCGCCATTGTGGATGCGAATGAGTTCACATGTGAAATACTGGAAGATTACCCCGATCGGTTGTATTGTCACGGGACAGGAGTGAAGGCGGGTACACAGGTAGACGCCAGTTGGTATCTGGAAGGCGTCGAGCTGCCGGTGTACGAAGCAGAAATAGCCATCCCGTAGACATACCAGTCAATAGCTATGTTATAGATATGACCTCACTGAAAAGAAGTACAAGCGCGAGGAAGGGAACGATATCACTTTTCATGCTGGCGGCTACTTTTATCAGTCGTAGATTCAGATATGTGATGTGGAAAAATGCGACTTGAACGAATATATGAGCTCGATATTTTGAAAAGTTTGGCAATAGTTCTTCTCTTCTTTCATCATGGCGGTCTTTATGGTGTTGAAGTGCTTCAAATGTCCCTTAAATTCCTGCAACCCTATATCGGGTGCTTCATCATCGGGGCATTTATCTTTCTTGCTGGCTATTTATCAGCTGTCACTATAAAGAAGTATCCTAAACCTGATCGTTTCAGGTACTTGAAAACAAGATTTCTGCGAATATATCCACCATACCTCGTTGCATTAGTGCTGTTTATTCTCCTGCTGGAAGTGCAAGTAACCCTACGCGAGCTAATCGTACATATACTGGGACTTCAAATACTGTTAGCACCTCTTGTAGGCACACCAATATTTACCCTGTGGTTTGTGGGGATGATTATGCTATTCTTTTACCAGTTTTTCTTCTTACAGTTAAGATTTGAGTCCATGTCAGGCTTGGTCCTCAGCATAATGCTTATATTTGGAGGTTCCATAATCCTTAATAGTTGGTTTCAACTTTTTGAATTCAGATATTTTTTCTTTTTCCCTATCTTCGCTGTCGGCATTTTGTGTGAAAGGACTAATATCTTACCTGTCCTAATGGCATCAAGATTCATGCTCATTGATAAATTTATTATCTTTATCCTGGGGACAATTTTCATGGCACTTGCTAATAGCCGGACAGGGATGGCATTGACATTCATCAGTGTTCTTGGAACTGATTTATTCATTTTGACCTCTATCATGCTCGCGCTTAGTCTGGCTAAAAAAGTTGTCGACGCCAAGATAGGATTAAGCCTATTCTCCTTTATATCTGTTTCGTCGTACTTCGCATTTTTATTCCACAGACCCATTTGGAAGATTCTCACCTCCTTTATGACTTTTCGTTCTCATAACCTACTTTTCCTATATACGGTTATTGTTGGAACGCCGATTGTGATCATTGTTTCATATAATTTACAGAAGACTTACAACCACATACTAGAGTTCCTCAACCGGCGAAGTCGATAATCTTGAATATGCATATTAGGTTACCAAGTCAGTGCCATTTTTGGGGGAAGAGGTTATTCGCCCACGATATGTGAGGGCCGATCTCGACGAAAGCGATTTTCAACCGGATATCCCTCCTTTGACACCTTGCGATAGCGAATTACGCAATCTGCTGTACTATATGGAATGAGAGAACACATCATCGCACCCCCTGTATCGTCGTTATCAACATGCGTGAGGGGAAACCGGTGCCCAGGGCCTCTGCGAGCTCCATCCCTATATGTCAAGTAGAGTTGGGCAACTGCCAGCTCATTTGACTCACCATTGCCGAGACTGGGCGAGGCTCCTTCATGCGGGGGTGAGGAGAAGGAACCATGTTCAGTCATATTCTTGTTCCTCTGGATGGATCTCCCCTCGCCGAGTGTGTATTGCCGCACACGGTGGCAATAGCCCAAGCTTTTGGGGCGCGAACCACGTTAGTGCGAGTGTTGGAGCGGTCCACCACAACAGGTCGACTCAAATCCGTCGATCCGCTGGAATGGCAATTTTATAAAGCCGAAGTTAAAGCCTACCTGGATGGAGTGACTGTACGGTTGCATGAAGCCGGCCTACAGGCTGAGCGCGCCCTCTTGGAAGGTCAGGCGGCGGAGCGTGTCGTCCAGTTCGCTCGCAGCCATGACGTCAAGCTGATCGTGCTTAGCAGCCATGGACGGAGCGGTCTGAGCGGCTGGAATGTAAGCGGCGTCGTTCAGAAAATCATCCTGCGTGCCTATATACCTACGATGATCGTTCGCGCCTATCGTCCTGTTACCAGTGAGCTGACGGGCTTTCGATACAATCGGTTGCTGGTCCCGCTAGATTGTTCGCAGCGAGCTGAGTGCGTGTTGCCGTTGGCTGTATCTCTGGCACGATTCCACGGATCCCAACTTATATTGGCACATGTGGTTCGTAAACCTGAAATGCCCCGACGCGCTCCCCCAACACAGGAAGATATCGAACTGGGGAATAAAATAACGGAACGCAATCGGCTGGAAGCAGCCAGTTATCTGGAACAGCTTCAGTCCCGGCTGTCTCTGGATGTTCAGAGCCGTTTACTTGTCAGCAACAATCCCGCTGCAACGCTGCATGAGTTGGTAGATAGAGAGGACGCAGACCTGGTGCTGTTGAGCGCTCATGGCTATTCCGGTGGGGCTAAATGGCCTTATGGTAGCTTGACGGTCAGTTTCATCGCCTATGGCACCACGCCGTTGTTGATCATGCAGGATATTCCTCCAAACGAAGCAGAGCCCACCCGGGCCGAGGTTGCTGCAAGAGAGCATAAGGGACACTAGGACGTGCAAAACAGCCAATCTGATCCAACCACACGCGCCAATGAGACTCGCTCAGGTAGTGATTTTATGAGGGCGGGTCGATTAAAAAGCTTGGCGCACCAATTGGGTGAGAGACAAACCATATCTGGTCATCCCGTGCGCAGTGCCCCGGTCTTGGGCCGTCTCCAGGAGCTCGAAGACCTCTTGCGCAACGCCCACCAATATTTCTCACAGGCATCTGAGGATGGGCCATCCCTCTCCCATGCTGGCGAATGGTTACTGGACAATTACTATGTGGCTCAACAAGCAATACGGCAAATCCGTGAGGATATGCCGAAAGGCTTTTATCGCCAATTACCCAAACTCGATACGCCTCCCCTCGAAGGTTACCCTCGTATTTATGAACTGGCGCAGGAAGTGATCAGGTACTGTGAGTGCAGGCTCGATCTCGGTGTTGTGATGCGTTTTGTTCAGGCTTATCAACGTGTCACCTCGTTGACGATGGGTGAATTGTGGGCGTTGCCGACTATGCTGCGTCTTTGGGCTTTTGAGTACTTAGTTGAGGCACTTGCCAACATCGCAGGTCTGCACATGCCGGGCGTCGAAGTGAAATCTGTAGCGACGCCGCCTTTAAGGTTGGCAGATGAGGAAGTTGTCGCCCATAGCATCACCACTCTGCGCACTATGGCAGTCCAGGATTGGAAGGTCTTCTTCGAAAGTGTCAGCCATGTTGATAGAGTGTTGCGCCACGACCCGGCGAATATTTACACCTCCATGGACTTCGATACCCGTGATCGCTATCGCAAGGTCATCGAGGAATTGGCCAGGGCAACGGATTTTGATGAGAAACAGGTAGCACAGGAAGCGATCGTACTGGCCCAGGATACGCTAGGAAGACCGGCGTTGTCTCGTTTCAGTCACGTCGGGTTCTACCTATTGGACGAGGGCCGTGCAAAACTTGAGTCCCGGCTGGGCTTTCGGCCCTCATGGAGCATACGGCTGCGTCGTTGGTTGTTCGCCCATTCCAGTTCGGTCTATTTGAGCAGCATTGGCTTACTCGCTTTAGCTATCCTGCTTGGCTTGGCTCGATATACCCTGGTCGCTGGCGGTAATCTCTGGCAATTGGTTGGGGTGGCTTTAATGGCTGTGACGCCGGCTATGACCGTAGCTGTCAACCTGGTCAATTGGCTTATCACTTACACCATACCGCCTCGGGTACTACCTAAAATGGAGTTCCAAGATGGTATCACGGTCGATTATCGAACTGTAGTAGCCGTCCCTGCCCTTCTTAGCCACCCTGGCGATGTCGAATCGGTGTTGCAGCAAATGGAGCTCCATTATCTTGGCAACGCGGATCCTCACATTCACTTTGCCCTGCTAACCGACTTCGTGGATGCGCCTCAGCAGGACATGCCCGGTGATAAATCTTTGCTTGAGCTGGCAAAAGGCGGTGTCCAAGCTCTTAACCAGAAGTATGGTCAGCAGACCGTTGGTCCTTTTTATCTCCTTCACCGCCGACGGAAGTGGAACCCGAGCGAGAATTGTTGGATGGGCTGGGAGCGTAAAAGGGGGAAATTGGCCGAGTTAAATCGCCTTATTTTGAGTAACTTGAATGGACTCGATGAAATCGCTTCGAAGGGCGACGACAGAGACATCTCTTTCAGCCTGCAGGTAGGGGACCTCGACGTCCTGTCGGAGGTCAAGTACATCATTACCCTAGATGCAGATACGTCTTTGCCTCCGGGCAGCGCCAAGCGCCTCATCGCTACATTGGCCCATCCCCTGAATCGCGCTGAATTTAACCCTGAGAATGGTGAAGTGGTCTCCGGATACACCGTACTCCAACCCCGACTAGAAATTAGACCGGAGAGCGCTAACCAATCCATATTCACCCGGGTGTTTGCTGGGGATATCGGTCTGGATCTGTATACGCGAGCGGTATCCGATGTGTACCAGGACTTCTTTGGTGAAGGTATCTACGCCGGTAAAGGTATCTACGATGTCGCCACCTTTGAACGCAGCCTAACCGGACGGGTGCCTGAAAATGCACTACTCAGTCACGACCTGTTTGAGGGAATCTACGGCCGGGCTGGGCTGGTGACTGACGTGACCCTGTTTGAGGATTATCCCCCGAACTACCACACATACACGCTCCGGTTGCACCGGTGGATACGCGGGGACTGGCAGTTGCTGCCTTGGCTGCTATCCAGAGTGCCTCGCACAGATGGGGGGAGAGAGCCCAATGACCTCTCGATGCTCGACAGATGGAGAATCCTAGACAATCTACGCCGTAGCATGTTAATGCCGTCGCTGTTGGCCTTGTTGATCACTGGTTGGCTATTGTTTCCCGGTTCGGCGCTTGTTTGGACACTGGCAGGGTTGCTATCGCTATCAGTGCCCTTTGTCACCAGTTTTGTAACGGCGCTAGTTCGGGGATTTAGGAGTAAATCATTGGATGGTTTCGTCCAGTCGGTCTGGCCGGTTGCAGTCCGATGGCTGCTGACATTGGTTTTCCTCCCCCATGAGGCGCTGCTTATAGTTGACGCCGTCGCATCCACCCTGATCCGGCTGATGATTACCCATAAGCGCATGTTGCAGTGGACCTCCGCCGCGCATACGATCCGTCTGTTCGGCAAAGAAACGAAACTAGCGTTGATGTGGAGGCGAATGATCGACGCGCCGCTTCTTGGTTTGACGTTGGCTTTAATGGCCGGGCTGATCAATCCGGCGGCGTTGCTCGTTGCCGCGCCGTTGCTACTCGCATGGCTGGTATCACCCCTGATCGCGCATTGGATCAGTCGGCCTCTGGTTCACGAACCAACTCAGCTTTCCGATGATCAACGCCAGCAGTTGCGCTGCCTGGCTCGCCGCACTTGGCATTATTTTGAACAGTTTGTCAGCCCAGATGATCATTGGCTGCCCCCTGACCATTTTCAGGAAGAGCCACGGGGGATCGTCGCCCACCGCACCTCACCTACCAACCTGGGCCTGATGCTGCTTTCGACCCTGACCGCCTTCGACTTGGGTTACCTTGGCCCGTTGGAACTGGTCTTGCGTCTCCGGGCAACTTTTGACAGCATGAGCCAACTGGAGCGATACCGAGGGCACTTCTTGAATTGGTATGATACGAGCAACCTGGAGCCTCTTCCCCCGCGATATGTATCCACTGTCGATAGCGGCAACCTCGCGGCTTGTCTGTTGACTCTCAACCAGGGGTGTCTGGATTTGCCCCAATCCCCAATACTCCGTTGGGAGCGCTGGCAGGGTCTCCTGGACATATTGGCTGTCCTCAACGAGATCCTACAGAGCGTGGAGCGGAATGGCCTCGATGGTACGCTGAAGCCGTTACAGGCTTACCTGGATCACATCCGCCAACAAGTGCTCGCAGTGCGAAACACGCCTGACGATTGGGTGCACCTGTGGTCCCATCTTTGCAATGACGCCTGGCAAAAATTAAACCAGCTCTTGATGTCGTTCGTCGAGTCTAACGCCTCCATGCTCGACGCCTCAATCCTGAGCGAAATGCGCATCTGCGCCGACTATATTCACCATCACCTACTCAGTGCTCACCGCGAATTGGCTATGTTGCTCCGGTGGCATACCCTGCTGAGACATCCACCGATCCTATTTAGACGACTAGAGTCGGATCCAACCGTCACCGACGCTGCAGGTAAGGGCATCGGGAAAATGTGGCGGGCGTTGGTAAAAGCCCTGCCCACTACCGCGCGACTTAATGAAGTGGGCGAGGTCTGTAAGGCGGCACAGGTCAGACTGTCTGAATTGCAAGATTGGCTGGATGATCAAGCTGGTCCGGAAAGCCAAGTGGAAGAAGCTCGGATCTGGTGCACACACCTAGCCGATGAGTTGAGAGATGCCCGCATGGCAGTCGAAGTCCTATTGATTGGCTATCGTGATCTAGCTGAGCAAGCAGAGGCTTATTTCAGCGATATGGATTTCGGTTTCTTATTTGATTCAAAACGCCAGGTGTTCCATCTTGGTTACAACGTTAAGGCTGAAGAATTAGACAGTAACTACTATGATCTGCTGGCGTCTGAAGCGAGGATGGCCAGCCTACTGGCTATTGTTAAGGGCGATGTTCCCCAGAGCCATTGGCTGCACCTGGCACGTCCCCTATCTCGAGTCGACGGTGCGCGGGTGATCCTCTCATGGAACGGGAGTATGTTTGAATATCTCATGCCCTCTCTGCTGCTTCGAGGATACGAGGGTACACTCCTGGACCAAAGCTGCCGGGTAGTCGTAAAGCGCCAGATCGACTACGGCCAACATAAAGGCTGTCCCTGGGGCATTTCAGAGTCGGGTTATTATCGCTTCGATGCCAGCATGAACTACCAATATCGAGGATTTGGTGTGCCAGGGCTGGGGTTCAAACGCAGCCTGGCTGAGGATTTAGTTATTTCGCCTTATGCCTCGCTGCTAGCTATGTCACTGTTCCCCCAGGCTGTGATGCGAAACATCGCTCATCTCATCGATCTGCAGATGCTCGGAAGCTACGGATTTTATGAGGCAATTGACTATACCCCTTCACGAATGCCCACGAAGCAGGATCATGCGATTGTATATTCGTATATGGCGCACCACCAGGGCATGATCTTGCTGGCCCTGGCCAACTATCTCCAGGATGAGGTGATGGTGCGTCGCTTCCATGCCGACCCCCGCGTACAGAGCGCGAACCTGCTCCTACAAGAGCGGGTGCCGTATCAAGCTCCCGTCGAGTACCCACATCCGCAGGAGATCAGACGTGTTTCTTCGGCTGAACCCCTGGTCACAATATCGCCATGGTCGGTGCCGGTGGAGACTGCGTTACCCTATGTGGATTTCCTCTCTAATGGTCGGTACAGCGTGTTCATCACCAACTCTGGCGGTGGCTACAGCCGCTGGCAAGGGGTAGACCTCACTCGCTGGCGCGCCGACACCACTCTCGACTCATGGGGAACCTGGGTCTATGTTCAAGATAGAGATAGCGGTGCACTTTGGTCGGCGGGTTACCAACCAACAGCCTCTCTGCCGGAAAGCCAAACGGTACTCTTTTCGCCCC